>FLOH01001040.1_pt1 | contig 46244 bp, 51 predicted proteins | sample 756751 | NCBI WGS metagenome assembly FLOH01 (sample SAMEA4026879, study PRJEB14308) | marine metagenome | biome: coastal water; material: water | depth 74 m | reverse complement strand
ACAGTTGACCAACGAAGATGGAACGTTAACGTTAACGAAGGATGATTGTCAGAGCATTGCTACGCTGATTAATGCGTTGGATAAAGCGCAGGATCGGGTGCGGATTCACCGGGGAAAACCGTTGCCCAGCGCGACCGATGCGAAACGGGGTCGAAAGCTCACCGGTAAACCTGTTGGAGCGGTGATCGAGTTACAAGAGCTCAAGCGAATTGAGGCGCCGGATCCGGATCCGATGCCCGAGCCTATTGACGAAGTGAGCAGTGAGTGACCACATGTGAGCAGTGACTGATCACATATTGCGCGAAACTGCGCTCGCACGTGTACAACAAAAAGCTCCCCGAAGGGAGCGCGATTGTGTTGAGCTGGGTTGCCTACTGTTTAATGCCAAGCCGTTCCATTGTCCCGTAAAGCTGCTTGTCCCGAAGGCCTTGTTCACCGTGCTGCGTAAGCAAAGCCTGGTCTGCATCCGTAGGCGGTTTCGGTCCGGTCATCTTGCCAAGTGTCGGACGCGTGTATGTGCCTTGTTGCATTGCTTGAATATCTTCCCAAGCGTAGCCGAATATCTTGTCGCTCATGGTGTGTGTGTGTTGCCTAGTTCAATCGCAATCGATTGCGAAACCTTCCCAATAGGATGATCCAAACACGTTTTCGTACCCGTAGTAGTTGAGCAGGTCAAATACGATGAACGGAAGTGGCCTTGCAAAGAACCCCACCTTGTCAAGACCTATGAACGCGCACAATGCGTCGAAATCTACCCAATTCCATTCCCTGCTTACAACAACGTCATTGCTCAACGTGCATCGATCAAATCGACCATTGCCAATCGAATAGATAAAGACCGTTTCCGTTGCGCCTACAAGCCAAGCGAGGTCATAATCCAGCAAGCTGATCTCTAGGCTAGCATCGGAGCCCGTATAGCCTAGTGTTTCTAGCTTGGCAATAGAGTTGAGATCATCGGTATTGGTCGTCATGTTAGGTTGAATGGTGGTGGTGGTGGTGGTTGTCATTGTGTTCATTGTATTCATTGTGTGCGTGTGTTGCCTAGTCTCCGACTATCGAACCCGAACCCAGGTTTGCCATTTGATGCCATGACGCGGGTGGTAGCCTGTGGGGATAAGACAGGTGTTGCCCACTTCAGTGGTTATCCACTGCGCCTTTGCGGTGTCTGATTGCGAGCGCAGTGCCTTTGCGGGGCATCCTGCCCAGTCTTTGTGTGCCCAGCCTAGGGCATTAGACCCGTCGCCAGGCGCAATCCTAACCCAGATCTTGCCCGTTGCTGGCCAATTGGCCTGGCCAAATGTTGCAGTGAAGGTAGTGAGAGTAGTAGTATTCACGCCTTCATTGCTAGCTAGTCTCGTGCCAAGCGGTGAGCACACGCATTCATTGGCCTTTCCACACCATGCGAGCGATCGGGTGCCCTACAATGGGACAGATGTCTCGGGACACGTGTCCAGCAATGGGGCACAAGGGATCTCTTACCGGGCATGGGCACGAGCGCAGCGGGGGGGCCGACCCCTTTTTGGGGAGGGCGATACGTATATACACCCCACACTAAAATCTACTCCTCCCCACGATCCTTCTCACAACCCTTGACAACTTCTCTCTCTCCTCCACTACCCTCTCCCATGATCTACCCCATCGAAACCGACATCCCCCTTGGCTCGAGCCACCGGTATCCCTTCGCTGAGTTGTGCATAGGGGACAGTTTTGTGGTCTACACCGCATCTCCCCTCGCCATCTCCGCAGTTCGATCTGCCACAGCCTACTTCAAGCGTCACCACAAGGGCACCAACTTCGTCTGCCGCGTCCAACGAACCAACAAACAGCTCATCGGAATCCGCGTCTGGCGCACCGCCTAACCCCCACATCCATTATGACAGAACAAGAAAAACACGAAAGGCTGTTCGCGCAGCTCAACTTCATCACCCAATACGGCCACGTAGAGGGATTCATCAACGAAACCACCCTCCGCGACCTCGTCCCCGTCTCATCAACCGCACTCAACAACCTCAAGAAACTGGGCATCATCCCTCCCATAAAACTCCCCGGCTCCCAATGGGTCATCTACCACTGGCCCACCGTCCGAGATAACGTCCTCCACTACCAGCAAGCCCACCCCCCCAAGCCATAAACCCCCACATTCTGGTAACGAAACCAGCTTCGCGACCAAGCCCCTACCCTGGGGCTCTTTTTTTGCTAACCGCTTAGGGTGACGCGGGTGTACACCATCCCTTTTTCGACGGCGTACGTATCAACAGCTTCATTTCCAACCACTTAACCTACCACTGACGTCGATGACGCCCTTTTTCAGAAAATGCTCCCCGGCGAGGACAGATATACAGACTGAGTTTTTCCAGAAAAGGCGTCATTTCCGTCAATACCCCCTTCACCTCCTTGCAAATAAGCCACTTAAGGTGTACGCCGTCGAAAAACCGAGGGCGTCACCGAGGGCGTCACCCGCCCCTCCGGACACGAAAAAGGGGCCTACACCCCCGTGCAAGCCCCCTTCACCACCCACCAGCCTCAATCCTCCACAGCGGAATCACCCTTGTTCCTCTTGATAATGCACGCCCTCATTTCCCTCTCCTCACGCTCCTCGATCTTCAACTGCACCTGATACCTCTCCTCCCGCAGCTGACGCTTCTGCAACCACAGATCCTGATCCGGCAAACCCAGCCACTTCCTCAGCTCTGCCCGCGTCTTCAGCCCGAACCACCTCCTATTATCAAAGTCCCCCTCATACCACCTCCTAAACGCCTCATCCTTGGACACCACCTCCATCATCTCCAGCACTTTCACAAGCCGCGTGCTCAATCCCTCTACCCATTTAGCCCTCATGCTTCCCCCTCCTCGTCCTCGTCCTTCTCCATCGAGTCGCATCTCACTGTGTCCATGTTCTTCATCACCTCGTCGTGCAACAGGCAATAATGCCTGCCCTCTTGGTGGACACAGTTATCACAACTTTCCTCCCAAATCGACGGTTCTAGCTTCACACTCACGCTTCGCCTCCCTCGTCCCGCTTGTCCATCTCCTCTCTGTGCCGTCTCATCGACTCATCCATCATCTGCTGGGCCGTCATGCCCTCCTCACTCACCCTGGACGCCCCACTCCTATGCTCTGGTGCCACGATCCTCCATCCTCTCGCAGACTTACCCCGCATCTGCACCACCCGCTCTGGGTGCTTCACCGCAAGCCTCCCCAGATACGTCCCGCACGCATTGGTCCAGTTCAACAATGCCTTCGCCTCATGCCGGAACGGCCCCTCGCACAACTCTTTGCTCAACTGATTCGCTGTCCCTATCCAATGCTCGTAGTCGTTATCGGCAAACAAGGCATCATCGATGACCGTCAGCAGCTTGTCCTCAGCCGAACTGGCCTGAATCACCTTCATCAGCTCAGGGTTCCTATAAGCCATCACCCCCGTCCGCCGGAAGCTGCATCCCTCCGGCACCACGAACCCATACCGCAACCACCCCAGAAACGCAGGCAACTCCGCGTCGATCTGCTCTGCCAACGCCACCCGATCCTCCTGCGTCTCGTCTGGCACCCCTAGCGGCTTCAGTTCCGACTTCAGGATCATCACCTTGTCCTCCAGCGACGAGTCAATGGGAGGCAGGATCATCAGATTCTCCGGTTCATGGTTCACAAACAGCATCAACCGCCAGAACGGCTTGAATGTCATCGCTGCCCGCCCCTTCGCATGGAACCGCTGCTTATACCCAAACAGCATGTTCTTCAGGTTCGCCCCAAACGCCCGCCTCTCCTGCAACGCAAACTGTGCTGCCTCATCATCGATCACCAGCAGCTCTGACTTCGCCAGATCCTCATTGAACGCGGTCTTGCCCATCATATACGAGTAGGGATTCCCGCTCCTCCCGCCCAGCAGATCGGACGCAATCTTCGCCAGCAACGATTTCCCTCCTCCCGCAGGGCCCGCCAGCACCATCATCGGGCCCGGAGCGAAGTTCCGCTCGCCCATCCCGTGCCCATGCCAGTTCAACGCCTCATCAGCTCTCTTCAACCATGTGTAGAAGTAAGGCGTCTGATCCTCCCCGTCATCGAGCTTCAGCTGATTCTCAATCACCCGCCTGATCAACCCCCACTCCACACCCACGGGCATCACACTGCGCCTCTCAGCCGTCACCAGAGCCTTGAAGTCTTCCATCTCGTAGAAGCCACACTCATACCCGGCCAACGCCCCCGCATAGTTCACATTGTGCTCCTGCTGAATCCTCAGCATCATCGAATCCGCCATCGAAACGAGATCGCCCTTCGCCTTCTCAGTGTCATACCCCTTCTGTGCCAACCGCAGCTTCACGTCCTTCCCGGTCATGGGCATCCATTTCTGGTCATTATCCCGGCCCCAATAGAAGAACTTCGCACTCTCGTAGTAGAAATCCTCGACTGGCTGACCAATCATCTGCATCGCGTTACTCATAAGCTGTCCAATAAAAAACCCCTCCCTCACCGGTTGCGTGGACCCCACCGAAGTGGCACAACCGGCAAGAAGAGGGTTAAAGTATCTTCGCCCTTCTCCCGGTCCAAGGGGAGCGAGCAGCTTCCGCCGCTCTAGGGTTGGTGGCCCTTCATGCCACCTGGAGACGTGAGGATGCGCCTCACCGCTTTATTTGGATTTGGATGGATTGGATTGGTAGTAGATGGGCACTTTACAGGCTTACCCAGGCCCTGTCAATGGGGCTGCTTACGCATCCCCGCCCCGCGCTACTTGCAGCAGGATTTCTTGCTCTTCGCAGAGCACTTTGCTTCCATCGCTGGCTTCGAGGCTTTCTTGCCCTTCGCAGCTGCTTTCTTCTTTGCTTTCACTCTAATCACCTCCTCTCGTAACACACGGTCTAACCAAGATTGTTCCGTCTCGTTGACCCAACGCTCCAGTTCGGCTCTTCTCTCCTGTGGGATCACGCCGAGTTCCCACAGTTCTTCCGGCGTATACTCACGCTCGCAGTCTATGCACTTTATCGTCTTGTCTGGAGTTGCCTCCAGCGTCCCATACTTGCACCCCGGACAGTCGTTAATCGGGTTCTCAGAGCTCGGCGGAGTGTAGTAGTGCGCTCCACCCGGCTTATCCACACCTTTCCATGTGCCATCCATCACTCTCCTCCTTTCGCTGGGGTGACTCCCGAGTCGTCACTCGCCGTCACGCCACCCAAGTCCGGACCCCAGAATCCAGGGGCCATCTCATTGATCCAATCCTTGATCACCGGCTCAACCTGCTTCTTCGCATCAGCGGCATCTTCGAGGAGTGCCTTGATCTCATCCTCGAACTCTGTCTGAGCCTCCGAGGCATCTTTCAGTATCTCCCTTGCGGCTGCTTCACGCTCAGGGCTCTTCACGCTTACGCGTTCAGCGAGCTGGCCCTTCAAGGCCGCGTAACCCGCCAGATCCACAAGGTTGTCCCATGAATGTTCGTTTGCCTCCCTGCAAAGCTTCATCGACATCATCATCAACGCCACGTCCTGCCCATCCAACTCCACCGCCAGCTTCTTCCGCAGCACCACGTTGAGCACCGTGGCAATCCCATCAAAGCTCTCCTCCACCGGCCCGTAGGCTTGCCTGCGCGGCCCGTGGATCACCCTCGCCGCATCCTCCAGCACGTCACTCATCGCTGGCCTCCTCTCGCACCGGCACCGGTTCTCCGCGCTCGAGTCGCTCGATCATGTCGTGGGCGGTGTCGAACCGCGTCCAGTCATGCTCGCGCTGGCCCTTCTCCATCTTGCACAGCGCAGATGCCGAGATCCCTAGTGCGGCGGCAAGCGTCGTCTGCTCGATGCCCGCTCTCTTGCGCTTGTGCGCGAGGACCGTTCCCTTGGTCAGCTTCACTGTTTGCCTCCTTTGATAATGACTTCCGTTGCTTTCTCGAGATCACTGAGCATAAGCCGATTGAGTTCAGCCGCTTCCAGTGCATTTTTTCGCCACCCTTCAGCTAAACCCTGCTGATACTTCAATTCGGCGGTTGGGATCAGAGACGAGCTAATTCTACCAAGAATAAAAGCCCCCACAACTCCCGGCAAGACGAACAGCAGATCGTTCACTCTGCCCTCCCTTCGTTGAGGGTGGTGGTTGAGGGGTAGAGATCGCCGTTGCGATACTGACCAGCCGGGGTGATCGCCCAGATGTAGCCGGGGTGATCGGCGACGCAGCTGCTCAGGTCGTCTGCTGTTTCGCGGTCGCAGTTCTTCATCAGAACCTCCACTCGGTTGCTGCTGCCTTCGATCCGCAGCACATCGTATTCAGGTTTGCTCATTGTGGTGTGGGTTTGCTCATTGTGGTTAATAGGGTGACTGCTGCGTTGGCGAGAGGGGAGGGCCATGTGCGCTTTCCCGTCTCAAGGTGACTCAGGTAGGTTGGTGAGATCCGCAGCGCAGCGGCAGCGGTTCGCAGGGTTAATGATAGGGTGTCGCGGGTTAGGCGCACCTGATGGCCAAAGGCACCGGACGCCACGAGGACGCGGTCGGCGGCAACCTTCTCTTGGACGATGGCACTCTCGAGTGCTTCGCAGGAGTATTTAATTTGCATGAGCTTCATTTGCTTTGGCCTCTGCTGCCTGAACCTCTTCCTGGAGCTTCTGTGCGGCGAACACGCGGCCTTGGTCGTATTGATACTCTTCCTCCTCGCCGGGTGCGAAGGGATGTCCTACAGCGAAGCCGGGAGCCCGTTTCAGCGGTCCACGGCGGTAGAAGCGGTGGCCAGTCGGGCCAGTGATCCATTCACCGGGCATCCGCTCTCCCAGCACCTGGTAGATGGTGTGCGCGACACCCAGCACGAACGCTGGGCTCACCTCAATCAGCTCGATCTCAGGTGTGTTCATGCTCTGAGGATGCTGACGGCTTCGGTGATCTGAGCCAGCAGAGCGAACTTGCGTTCAACCGCTGCATCCCGCTCTTTCTCCACACCCGCCAGGGCTTTAATCAAAGCGTCGTAACCTTGCTTGAGGTTGCTGTTCTCACCCGCCAGCCGAGCGTTGACGCTGTTGGCATCGATCAGCAGTGTCTTGAGGTTGGTGATCTCGCTCTTCAAGCCGTCTAGCTGAGACTTGAGGGTGGTGACGAGGGGGTCGGCGGCGGCGGGAGGGAGCCCGAGGGAGTTGAAACTGTTGGTGCCGGTGTAGGAACCTTCGACCGCTTGAGGCAGGCCCTTGGCGGTGGTGATGTTGTTGGCATCGACCACGGTGGAGGTGTTGTTCTTCAGGCGAACAGTGAACGTGGGCTCCGTGCGGTTGAGCTTCGCGTTGAAGAACTCAGAGGTGCATTCGATGCGGTTGGAGAGGATCTGCACGTCGCGGGACGCGCCGGTGAAGTTGATGCCTTGGTTCAACGAGGTGAACTTGTTCTCACGCAGCTGGACGTTGAACGCGGAGCCGGTGTCGAAGTTGAACGCGCACTTGCACAGGTGAGCATCGTTCTTGATGAACAGCGCGTTGTCGCTCTCAGCGCAGCCGTAGGCGATGCCACCCGGCACCTCGACCGTGTTGTCGAGGACCAGCGCAGCCGGTGTCGTGCGGACGCCCATGGGCAACCGGTCGCCCGCGTTCGGCTGGCAGGTGCGGACGAAGATGGCCGTGCAGTAGCCGCCGTTCTCGAAGTGCGGCTGAATCACCTTGCACCCACGGATCTCAACGCAGGGAACAGACTCGCCCTTGAGGCCAGCTGCCCAGCCGACGTATTGGTCGTAGGGCGGACCACCCGCGTAGGTCTCGAGGCGCAGCGGGAACACTTCGTTGCCAAGATCACCGAGTGAAGCCCCGTCACAGCCGAAGTTCTTCACGTTGCAACGCTCAATCTTGCCTTGCCAAGCACGAACACTCACGCCACCGAGCTTGTAGTTGCCAGCGTGTGCCTTGCGAGCGGTCACGTTGCCGTCCCAATCGCAGTCCAGCGTCAGGTTGTAGAGATAGAGGCTCTTGACCCCCATGTTCTCACTGAAGTGGTAGCTCATCGCAGAGTAGGCTCTTGCCTTCAGCTTGATGGAAACGAAGCCCTCCGGCGCGATGATGGCGTAGTCACCGTTCGGAAGCGGGGAGCCCTCGGTGGTGTAGCTGCCGGACATCAGCTTCAAGACGCGATCGGGCTTCACGTAGCTGTCGATGGCAGTGGTGATGACAGGGTTGGTGCGCGATCCGGCGGGACCGGATGCACCGAAGACGACCGCAGCGGAGAGCCAAAGCTCACCGTCGGGAAGCGTCATGGTCGGGTTAAGGTGGGAGAGAGCCGGGATTCCGGCGTTGGGAGCGTTGATCAGGTTGTTCATGGAGGATAGGTTTGCAGAAGTTGCTTACAGTGTCAAGCGTCTTTCTTCTTGGATGGAAGAAATATCTTGCACTTGAGGGGGTGGCAGTGTAGAGATGAGGTAGATGTAACCGGATTTCGTCTACCGGAGTTGGATCGGTTGTAGGGCAGTGTTCCACCGAGCTGCATATTTTGGCGTCAGGGCTTCTGCCCATGTGACCCGCCATCACAAAAGTCACGAGCACAGCGAATAACAGGCCCATTTTGGGCTTTTCAGGAGAACTTTTGTATGGCAAACGGTTGTATTTCACCACAAGAGTTTACCAGTTTCCTGGTAACTCAGCTTCCGGTCTATGATCGGGAGATCATCCGTGATATTCGTCCCGAGGACGGGTGGATCGGGCACGTCGAGACCGGATCGTGGGAGCCGTTCAGCTCCAATGAACACACTTTCGATCGCTTCAAACAGGTCATGCCGAACGTCACGAAGCAGTGGGAGGCAGTTCCGAGCGGTTCCTGCTCGGGTGCTCCGTGCGATCCTGATGAGAATCGGATCGGCTGGGGTTGGCAGCGCGAGACCTACTTCCTGGAGCGGCAGAGCTGGATCACCGATCTGCTGTGCTTCGACCAGATTCTGACAGTGACGAAGGCCAAAGAGCACTTCTCACAGATTGTCGGTGACATTTTACGGCCTGCTACGAGCCGGATCATGAGCTTCTACCTCCGCAAGAGGGCCGCTGATCATGCCGGTAAGAAGTGGATCGCCAGTGCGGCGATGACTGAGTTCACCTATACGTGGGAAACCACTGGTGATCAAGAGGTTTACATGGTGCCGACAGCCGAGCCGACGAGCAAATTGACGCCGCAGATGCTTCAGTATCGCGTGGGTCGCCTGATGTTCGAGGGTTACTTCGGCAAACAGCCGTTCCGCGACATGCCGCCGTTGATCGAACTCGTGACGGATTACAACACCCTGTGGGATCTGGACAAGGCAGCGGTCGATTCCAACATCCAGGACAAATGGCGTTACAACGAGTGGGAAGCGGTCAATCGCTACTACAAATACAACTTCTCCGGGCAGCTGGGGCAGTATGTCGTGCGCGTCGATCCGTTCATCATCCGGTTCAACCGGGTCTCCGCCCTGCGCTATCAGGTGGTGTTGCCTTACCGCAACGTGGCCACAACTGAGGGCATCGGCAGCGAATACAACCCTGACTTCGAGAACGCACAGTATCAGTGGTCGCACATCTGGCATCGCCGAGCATTGCAGATCCTCGTTGGCCGGACTGAGTCGGTTAATCCGCTCATGCCCTTCGCCAACCGGTCGCTGGGTGGTCAATGGCAGTTCGCCATGGACAACTTGGGCACGGACTGCAACGGGCAGGTCATCGAGAACAAACGCCGCAACAAGGGCATGTTCGTCGCGGACTTCGAGCTCGCCGCCAAACCGCAGTATGTCGAGTTCGCCGAACTCATCTTCCACAAGCGCGAACCTGCGTATGTGGTCGCAGTTGACAACTGCGCGACTGATCCGGGCTACCCGTACCAGTACTACAACTCCAGCAACGATCGTTGTGCTGGAAGCGACCTTAGCTTCAATCCTGAGCAGGATGGTAGTGGCAACTACGTTGTGGATGCCAACACGATCACCTGCGACGGGGTGGCACAGGTTCACACGGCGATCAGTGAGGCCACGTTGCCTGACTTGGTCAATGCGTTGAACACTCAAGTGAGTGCGTTGGGTGTGTGGATTCTCAATGGGACATCCATCATCTTGACCGAAACCACCTGTGACGACGTGATCATCCCTTGGGTGATCTAAACAATTAGCGAGCGTGGGGTGATCGAAACTCGCTGTGCCGACACCCTGCGCGTCGCTTTAATTTGAAGATATTATGGCTTGCACAACCCAAAGTCTAAGCACCGTCAGGTGCAACAATAACACGCTCCAGAGTGAGTCCATGCAACGGTATATCTTGATGCAGTTTCTGTGCAAGATCGCCTTGAACGTGGACCCAGGCGGCGGTGCCTGCGGATCGGCTGATCTCTTGGCAGATGCTGAGGCTTTGGTTTGTGCAGGTGGCGGTTCTGCGAGGCAACGGATGATTCAGGCTCAGGTCCTGTGCGACAGCACGATGGAACTGGACTGTGCTCAACCGATCTGCACGCAGCCGGACCTCATCGAAGCCATGATCAGTATTCTCGTTTGTCGGATTACGAACACAATTGAACCCTAAGGACCCCTTATGAAGAAGTTGACTCTGTTTCTCTCTCTCGCGGTGGTGTTGAGCTTTGCTGTTGTGGCAAAAGCCCAAGCCCCAATGTCGTATCGCGTTGATACGATCAATGATCTCATTGGCATCACGCTCTACGGCAGTGACGCCAAGGCGATCGCCTATGTGGGTGGCGGCACCACCCGGAACGACGGCCTTGGAGGCCTGTTCTTCTATGACGGAACCAGTTCGCAGACAACCAACACCTACGCGGTCTATAAGCCGACGAGTGTGACGACCGGGCGATGGTTCAAGCTGCCAACGTCAGTGGTCAATCAGCAGACTGATGTGACTGTGGCGACTGAATCGACGTATGCGTGGAAGTTGCTCGATGGGAATGCGGCCAATGCGTTCAGCATCGGGTTGACCAGCGCGAACGTCTACTTGCAGACATGGGGCTCGCGTCCGCTGTATATCAACAGTTCGCTCGGCGGGAACAACACGATCATCAATTTGACAGGCGGAAGCGTGGGGATAGGGACGGCGAGTCCGGAGTATCAATTAAACTTAGCAAAAGCAACTGGGGTTCAATCTGATTTAGGTATCAAATCTGGAGCGTCATCATTTGTTTTTGGCTCACAGGATGTCGGTTCAGGCCGAAGTGCGATTGCGCATGGTAACGACGATGGCGGTGCGGGGAATATTATTTCTATAGGGTTCGGCACGATAACCGCAGGTGTTCCTGCTAATCCTGTGTTAAGTTTAAATCAGATCGGCAACGTCGGCATCGGGACGACGGCACCTGTGTCGTCGACTGAGATTCAAGGTGGGTTGACTACGGCGGGCTCCATTCTGACGCTTGGGACGAAGGAGCCGTCGGTGGTTGTGAGTGATGTGCTCGGGCGTGTGAACTTCTACGCTCCGCTGGATGCTGCGGGGACGGATGCGAATCTGGTGGCAGGTTCCATTGTGGCTCAGGCAGAGGGCACGTTCTCGGCAACGAGCAATGCAACGTCGCTGTTGTTCCAGACGGGGTCCAGTGAAGTGGCGACGACCAAGTTGTCGATTTCCAGTGCCGGGGCGGTTGCTATTCCGGCTCCAGGGACGTTTGCACTCGGAGGAGGCACGGCCATCGCTAAGATCCTCACCGCGAACGCACAGATCGACTTCCCTCAGCTTAGTGCCAACGGCACCACCAACATGACGCTTGCTGTCACCGGTGCGACCACCAACAGCGTGGTCACTGTAAGCGTTACGGATGGTGTGGGAACGGACGGTATCATCCTTAGCGGATTCGTCAGCGCGGCTGATACGGTGACAATTCGAGCCGCTAATCCAACGCTCAACGCTATCGATCCGGGAGCGGCAGTCAGCTACCGAGCGGTCGTGATTAACTACTAATCGGGAGACATCAACGGGGTGTGGCATCAGCGGGGTGCCATGCCCCTGAAAGTTATCTATGGCGACTTGTGATCCATCTGCGCTCTACGCGAGTGCAAACTGCTTTGAGGTTCTTCTGGAAGGTCAGAAGGAGAGCGTTGAACTTCAGCTGCTGTGCGACATCAGTGCGGCTCTTACGGCTGCGGATCTGTCGTCCTACTTTAGTGCGGCGTTGGAGGCCAGCAAAGTGCTCAAGGCAACAGCTGGCAAACTCGCCATGGCGTCGATGTTCAATAACAATGGCTCGACGCGCTATTTGCAGGTATTCGATGCTGCGGCCCTTCCGGCCAACGGTGTTGTGCCTGATTTGGTTATCGCCGTGACAACTGGGGCGACGGTTCAGATCCCTCTGACCGGTAGGGTGCCCTTCGCAACGGGCATTGTGCTGGCTATCTCCACGACGGCGGCAACACTGACCATTGGGGCGGCAGACGCGCTCTTCAGCGCAACGTATGCGTAGGCGAGATGAAGCAGTTTGAGCAGATGATGCGGTGGCACCCGATCCTGTTGCGGGGTGCTCTCTATATGGCGATCGCCATGATCACTGCGGCTCTCAGTGAGATGGACGATGTGACGGCTGAGAGGTTGGCTTCGTTGACGTGGTTGGATTGGCTCAAGACATCTTTGACGATCGTGAGCGCGGGGCTCATTACGCTTCGCACGTTCATCGATCAGTCTATGGGAACTCATGAAAAGAAACTTAAAGCTAACGATGATGGCAACGGCACTCCTGCTGGGTAGCGGCTGTGCTAGGTTCACTACAACGCAGATAGATGAGCGCACAAACATCCAGACTGGAGAGACTACCACGATCACCACGAAAGCCTCGTCTTTCACGTTCTTCGATAGCAAATCAAGCCTTGCCAAGTGGAAAGCTACCCAGAGCGAAAAGAGCCAGGGAGCCGAAGTCGGTGGCCTCGATCAAGAAACCAGCGGCACCAACACCGTTGACCTGATCCGAGCACTCGCTGAGGGTGCAGTGATGGGCGCGGCTAAGAGCATCAAACCGTGAGCACAACTATGAAGCTGACTGGATCTGTGGTGGGGCTGCTGGCCTTGGCAGCTGGAATTGTGGGCTCGTGGTCAGTGGCAAACTACCGCATCACGCAGGCCGAGGATGCCATCGTGAGGAACCACAAGAGTGTGGTTGCGACGATGGAAGAGGTACGGAAGAAATCCGAACTGGACCATGAGATCCTCGTTCGGATTGATGAGAGATTGAAGCGGGTTGAGTCGAGTGTTACTCAGCTGGCTTCTCGTCCGTGACGGGCACGGCGTTCGTCACGCCGTTGGACAGGCTCCACTCCACGTAGGAGTTGACCATCTTCTGATAGGCTTCGATGACTTCCACCCGGCCACGTAGCGCGATAGCTTCACGTCGGTGAATAACTTGCAGCGTCATGATCGCCGCGCACAGGCACGCGAGGATGAAGATGCAGATCAGTTCGATTGAGTTTGAGCGGTTCATCGGCCCCTCCTTGATGCGATCATGTCGAGTTGTTTCAATGGGTCGTCTTCACCGTCGAGGTCCGCTGCGGATGAGCGGGAGCCTTCGCGGGGTTCACTGGATTCAAAGGATTTCATCTGTTTCTTGAGGGCTGCGAGTTCTTCGCGTGCTCGTTTCAGGTCCACGATCACCTTCGGATAGTTGATGGCCTGCTGGTGGATCTTCGCACTGGCGCGGACACGATCTTCAAGGGGCATGTCAGTGGCATCCACCAACTGCTGGACGTATTGACGTTGCTTGGCCACGAGCGTGTTCACCTCGTCGTCGCCTTCACGGTCGCCGAAGAGATCTGAGTATTTGTCACCAAGCTCTTTCATCGCGCTGGTGTAGGTCTCCTTGATCTTCACCTGCTCCAGTTGCTGCTGCGCTTGAGCATGTTGACGGGCTTCGCCTGCGCGGGTGTCAGCGTTGGCGAGTGCTTCGTGACGTTGTTTGTCGAGCTTGCGGACACTCTTGTAGTGGTCGAGGACTTCGTGACCCCATTTGCCGAACATCTCGTCAGCGGCTTCGCGTGCGGATGCAGGGTCCATGGAGAGGATCTTGCGGAAGTCAGCCTCGGTGGCAGTGCGCCGTTCACCATCCTCATCGATGGTGAGCTCTTTGACAGTCTCGAATGCGTCGCCAATGGCCTTCTCAAGGGGCTCAACGTGGGAGCGTTGAAACTCATCGCTCTTGGTGTAGTCCACGATCTGAAGACGTTTCTCGTATTCAGCGGCCTTCTCGCGTGCGCTCTCGAGCTCTTTGGCAAGATCGCCGAGGTTGGCATTCGACTTGAGCTTCTCGGAGATCTCGGTGAGCTCACGGGTCTTGGACTCGAGGGTTGCCTGGAGCTCTTTGTTCTTCTTGATCTGCTCGCGGTGAGCGGCACGGACCTTTGGCAAGGGACCAAGGGCAGCGATCTCCTTGTCGAGCTCTGCATCGTCGGTGGATGCGGCTGGCTCTTCGGAGGCTTCTTCCTTGTCCTTACGAGAACCGGCTAGCTCGGAGATTGAGTCGAGGATGTCTTCGCTGGTCTCACCCATGCGATCGTCGTCACGCCCCTTGGCCGCAGGTGCGGCAGGCTCTTCATCGTCGGGAGCCGGGGGAGCGTTGTGCTGTGGCGTGAGAGGGTTGGGCTCGGGGGTTGAAGGGTGAACGTCGGTGGAGCCTTCGTTCATGGCTTCCTCGGAGGTGCGCGGTGGCTCACTGTAACGGGGTCCGCTTGAGGAGTCGCGTGAAGGGGTGGGAGCTTTGCCCATCCCGGCTATTCCAGAGGCAAAGCTGTCAAGAGCACCAAGTGAGGTGCCAGAAGGCTCGTCCGAGTGGAGCTTTTGGTAGGCTCGAACGTCAGCAGGCCGGGGACTGGCGTCAATGGTAGGGACAGAGCTCGGTTTAGGGAGGGTCGGAGGAGGAGGCATAATGCTGTGCTAGATCTGGTTTAGAGGTTCCATGGTTCGCTGAGACGGGGGAGCATCTTTCTCCCCTATGTTCAGCAAGAGCTTCAGAAAGTCGCGTGCGCCTTCGAGCTTGTAGTAGGCTTGGGTGGCTTCGATGGGGTTCGCTGCCTTGAGACGCATGGAATACTCGCCAATGGCAGCTTGTGCACCGTCCTGAAAGTAACCGGAGGCCATGAGGTCTGCCCACCGGGAGGCAGGGGTTTGGGCACCTTCACCGGGAACGGCGAGGTATCGGGCTTTTGGAGATAGGGTGATCATTTCGCTGTGTCTTTTACTACGTCACGTTTCTTGGCTTCCATCATGAGATCTGCACGGTTCTTGACGGCAGAGTTTGCGATCTCTGAACCGGTGCGGACCTCTTTGTCCTGAATGTCTGCGGCAGTCTTCGCGTTGCGCCGTTCGAGTTCGGCGTAGAAGGAAGCGTCCTTGTGCTCCATCTTCTGGTTGGCCTTCGCGGTCTCGATCTGCGTCTTCGCGCCTGCGGTGGCCACCATCGTGGCAATCTTTGCCTGCGCCTCGGGCGGCAGTTGCTGACCCTGCTCCTGAGCCTGATCCATGCGCTGCTGGAGCTCTGCGGCGATCGGTTGCATCGCTGCAATGAACTGCTGGATGGCTTGCTCGAAGGCTTTGGCCTGCTCTTGGAGAGCTTCGTCCTGCGCGAGCTGCTGGATCTGCATCTGGATGTGATTGGCGACGGCGAAGAATCCCGCGAGCTTCTCAGCTAGAGGGATCTCGACGCCCTGCATCTGCGTCTGCGAAAGAGCTTCGATCTGCGGCATGACCTGCTGGAGCATCCCCAAGAGCACGGTGATGTATTCGATTGGGTTGATGTCACGCGGGATGGAGACCGGCATACCCAGCATGAGGGTGGCGAAGATGGAGTTGGCGAACTCTGTGGCGCGACCGGGCTCGGGCCCTTCGATCGGCACCAGCTGTCGGGCAGTCGCGGCATCGCTGTTGGCAAGGGTGAACTTGTAGAGGATGGCACGTTGAGCCTGCGGATCGTAGGCACCACGGGCACTCATCAGCTGGTTGGCTTGAAGGGTTTCGATTGCCTTGTTGCCACCGCCGAGGACACGATCGGGTTCGATGTCCCACGATTCGGAGTTCATCACGGTCTTGAGCGCGTCGAAAGGGATGCCTGCTTCGAGGAGTCGAGCCACCAGTTTGGCTTTCATCGGGTGCAAGCTCTCCGGCGCGGTGAGACGACGGCAGACTTCCCGATACATGCTGGTCATGTTCTCGTAGGTCTGATTGAGCATCGCGCTGGTGAGTGCCGCGCTGGTGTTGGCTTTGATGAGCTCTTCGGTCGCTGTAGCGGGGGTGAGCCCTGCGCTGCCGCCTGCCTGGGGCAGGTAGCTCGCGCTCGAGGCGTCCATCAGCTGCTGGTTCTGGCTGATGCCCATCATGGCCAACTGCTCGTTGACCTCCCAGCGTTCGCCTTTGGTGACGAAGCTGAGACCGTCGGGCACAATGCCCATGTGCAGGAGATCAACCTTCTCGAGGCGTTCCCTGTCGTCCTCGCCCACGTTGCGGAAGTATTGCAGGAGTGACTCGAAGATGGAGTCGGTGAACCGGCAGCGCAGATGGTTCTGGATCAGGCAGACGGAGTAAAGCAGATAGCCGAACGAACGAACTGAATAATATCGGCACGGACTCACGAGTGAGACGTTACCGAATTGCCAATGGATAAGGTGTTTCCATGACGTAGCGTAAGGGTCTTTTCGTTTCGAGCTATCGTAAAGAAAGTTGCTCTTGTCATCAGAGCTTTCGATGGCAGCACGGAGGCCCTCGGGCTGGAGCTGCTGGTAATCGAGGACAATGCGGCGTTCCCACTGCTCACCGTCACGGGAACTGCTCTCGTTGCGGTAGAAGAAATCCCATGCGTAGATGACGGGAGCGGCGGCGTTGAAGAACCAACCGGAGTTCTCCTTGAAATCTTCTTCGAGCTTCTCGGGCATGAGCCACCGGTTGCCATTGGCTATGTTCTGGAGAGGCTGCTTGGCCAGCTCGCCCATGAGCTTCTTGACCATCGGCAGGTTCCAGCCGGGATCGACCTGCACGCCGTGGGTCATGTCGTAGAGCTCGGAGTAGGTCCACTCGCGGTAGATGGCGAAGAACTCAAGGTTCCTCATGCTGACGAGCGTGCGAGCAGGCACCAGGACATCTTCGATGCCGAGTTCAACGGGGATCGGGTCGTATTTGCGGTTCCAGTAGACGGGCGAGATGCCGTGGAGCGTGACCCCTTTGCTCATGTTGGAGATCAGGTCTTTCCACTCAGAAGATCGCTTGAGGCAACGGTTCACCTCTTCGGTGATGATTGCACTCCACTCGGCGCGTGCCCAGCGGGGACCGGTTTCGAGGTTGATGTTGAAGAAGTGGCCCGGTTTGAGGAGGGCATTCTCCAGCTGCTGGACGGCTTGATGGGCGCGGACAGGCCCTTCGAGGGAATTGAAATTGGCAAAGATCCGGTTCTGCTGCCGCTCTTCCTCAGTCCACGGTTGGTTCCCATTGAACAGGCCATTGATCTTGGCGCGGTTCTCAGCGCATGGAATGTTGGCCAAGCGCATTTGCTCGACGGCATCTTGAATGGAACTGGCGTCTTTGAAAGTCATCTTATAAGCGGCTGTGCATAAGTTCTTTCAGATTACGGCATAGACTCAGGCTTTGCAAGGCTCATGTATTCATTTGCAGTAGTGGTTCAAATTCGTCTGTTTTCATTTATTTCTTTATCAGCCACACGGTATCTTTCCATGACGCGGCGCGAGTCCAAAGCAAGCCATCAAAGCACTTCTCAATATCTTCCGCTTTGAATTCAATGCACGGATAGCCATCCACATCCCAAGCATAGGTGGTCTCTCTTGCGAGGCGCGTAAATCCCACAACAACCAAGCGTTTTTGAGCGCAAGCCACAGCGTTTCTCAATAGTTTTTCCCACTCCAGGTTATGCTCCAGGACGTGACGCAGAAAAATGCCATCAGGCTGAGATTGTCGTGTCGTCAGATCGTCAACCTCGTCGCAAAACTTGGATAAGCTTCCGTCCACGCCCTTGTAGCAGCCTTCGTTAAAATACTTCCGAGCATAGCCTAACCCACATCCCCAATCTTCCACGGAGGCCAAGCCTTGCAGAAGAGCGCAACCCATCAAATAAGAGTCCTCATCTCCATAACGCGAGGTTTGATCCGCTTTTTCGTATTGCTTGAGCCATTTGCCAACCGGATTGAATTGTTCTTGATCTTTCATATCAGTGCGTATTCAGGGATTTTTTTCACAGGATGCCAAATACCGTGGCCTTTGATCGGAGTGCGCTCCGAGCATTGCAGAAAGTTGCCCACACCCGGTCTGATTTCTCTGTGAGGGATTTTCAATCTGTGTATCGCGGTCCCGATTCTGGCCTCATTATGCAACGCGAAGTATTCGCATTTTTGCACTTCATGGCAGACGGATCGTAAGGCGTCCTGAGAGAACATTACACCGGGCCAAGGACACACTCCAGCCCGTTCGTCAGCGGGAATTCGATCATCAAATTGCCCCCACCACGACCAATCAGGATTATCAGCCATTGTCCAAAGCTCAACTCTGGCTATTTCAGCATCCCAAACCTCGGCATAGAACGACTCAAGAGGCTCCTGGCACCGCGTATCGTATTCAAAGAAAAAGTATCTCTTCGCCTGAATGGACGCGGGTGACAAAAACCAATCCGTAAAAGCCACATCCGCGTTGAACCAGCCTCCCGGCCAGTCTCTTGCTGAGCTAACGTAAGAGCCTTCCACAAGCGGGTCGGTCCCTTTCAAACAAAGCGGGACGATCACTGCCTGTGGATTATGCAAGCGAAACAAGCGTAAATGCTCGCGCAATACAGGACAAATTTTGTGGTAATAAAAGCAGATGACGCACTCTTTCATGGCAGGATGATTCGCGGTGGCGGGAGGAATCCGTTCTCTTTCGCTTTTAGCTTATCGAGCATATTTCTTGCACGCACTGGATCTTTCGCTCCGTGAAATACCTGGTAGCTGATTACGTCCTTGGGGTAATAGTCAGCCATGACATGCCATGCGTTGAACGGCTCTCCCCGCTCCCAATGATCGAACGTCTCGTGGAACGGGTTGAACGAGTTCAAACTGTAAATCGCACCCGCCTTCCACAGCTCCACGTTCAGCACCGTTTCGTCATAGTTCATGTTATCCACGGGACATTCGAGCAGCTTCTCATAGGAAGGGAGAACTCGCTCTGCCAGGAACTCCTTTCCTCTCGGTCCAAAAACGTAATTGGCTTGGACATACGGCATCGTCTTGGCGACACAGCCTAGACACTTCATGATTTCCGCTTGATTTTGCGGGTCGCATCCATGTCTTGGAGCCAGTGGATAGTGAAACTTCTCACTGGGAATCTCAAACAAAGCATCTACGTCTCGATTAGGCACGTTGTCCGCGTCGAGCAAAACCGACTTGTCAAATGGACTGTCAACAGCTGCTTGCAGTTTTGCTCTAAACATCTCTTCGCTGCCTTTGGGCGACGGTCTGCGTTGCGAGATCACATTGGCAAAATCCGCCACAGCTTTCTCAATTTCGCTGTCCAGAGCCACCACGCAGACTGGATGAGAGGAGAAATGCGCCAACCCTTCCAACAAGAGCAAAAGCACGTCTTTGAACTCTTGGTTCGCGTATGTGATAAAACCCTTTGTCATGGCAGAAGCTTCTTTACATCGATCAGGAAGCTTTTATTTAGCTCCCTGCACTCAGCGAGAAAATCATGCGGCGTTGTCTGACAGTCACGCGCAACCTCCTTCCAATTGATTTTGCTCGCGACGGGAGGTGGGTACTTGAAGAATCGAAACTTGTTGGAGTTGGGTATGACGAGCACAACTTTTCGTCGCAGCAACATGGCCCAATAGGCTCCATGATAACTGTTGGTGATTACGCATTGACCACCCGCTAGAAAAGACAGCACGGTCTTCATATCGCGTTGGTCATTGGTTGTGTGCGGATTACCCTCGATGGGCAACGGCCAGAAGTGATGCGAGTAAAACACGAACTCGTGCTCGGGTTCTCCATACCCAAGATCAAACGCGGGGTGAAGGCATGAGGCACAAGGCACATAACGGTATTGCTGCCCGTAATCGCGCACTCCGACCAAGTCAAACCTCTTGATACATCGTGGCACAGTCCATGCAGCTTCAAGCGGAGTGTGATTTGTCCCCGCTCCCCATACGATTGTTGGAGCCATTCGATTGGTCATATCGAAAGAACTTTCAGCACCACGGTAAAAGATTCCGCCTCCTCCAAAAATGATCGGTTCATTCTTCGTCGCGTTTTTAGCCTCATGAACATACACAGCCCGCTTCGTTTTCCACTCCTCAATGTAGAGTCTTGGCGAGCACAGAAAGTCTCCAATATTGCCAGGCGTGTGGTAGTAGCTGAATATCATAATCTCTCCGCTCTCACGCCATCCCCAACCCACGGGAGGAACTCGTTGAGCTGGGTGATTGGCCATTCACGGTTGAGCTGAAGTTTACGCCAGTTCTCGACGGCGTTCAAGTAGAGCTTTCCGGCTTCGTTGTTCGGTGAGCCATAGTAGTGCTCCTTGAATGCGACCTGAGCTTCGGTCGCGTAGGCGTAGTGGTTGAAGACCAGACCGGCTTTCTCGGTCTCCTTGTGGGTGAACGGTTGCTCGGTGAACCCGGCGATGCGCGGAGGCTCGTGGGATTCCCATGACATGCCAGGGTACCATCGCCACACGCGCTTCCACTCGTAGGCGTCGTTGTTGCCGTAGCCACCTCGGCTGGTGATGACGATGTCTTTCCCAACGTGATAATGGCAGCGGAAGTGAGCGCAGTTCTTATTGGAGTTCTTGCGGAACATGGTGGCCATGTAGGTGATCTGGTCAGCTGTCCACATCTCATCTGCGTCGATCTCCCAGACGAGGCCGGGTTCACGGAGGGAGAAGCACATGGTGTTGAGCATGTGGAGTTTTCCATTCCACTGTTCACGTTGCCAGAGCTTGACGCGGGGGTCCCAGTTGGTGAGGGCTTCGAGGTAGCCGGTGGTGCCGTCGAGAGAGAGGCGTGGGACCATGGGCGCACACCACTTGGTGCAGTGGGAGGGAGAGGCGACGCCCTCGGCGATGCGCCATTCCCAGTCGAGCTTGAGCTTCTCAAATTGCTCGATGTGACGGGTGATGAAGGGCATGGCGTCGAGGGCCATGGTGAGGAAGGTGATTTTCATTTCTTCAGGATTTCCCAATCTTTGCGATACTTGGGCGGCAATGCGCCTTTCCGTGCGTAGAGGTGGACGACAATCTTCGTGGCTTTGAGGTCAGGCAGAGAGTCGGCGAGGATGGCGAAACTCGAGTCGATCAAGTGGAGTTCCTTGGCATTCTCCAGCAGATCCCAATAGGAGAAGATGTTGTCCGCTTTACCGGGGACAGGTTTGACGACGGAGATGCGATGAGGCAAGCGATGCTCAGGGATTGAGAAGCCACGGGTGGGATCGTCGTGGACGAAGATGTAGTCACCCTTGGGAGCGACCAGTTCGCAGCTATGCTGACGGGAGCAGCGGAAGTCATTCCATCGTTGCTCGAAGGGGACTCCGGCTTGGGCATACATCGATTGGTCCCACGCTTGAGGGGTGTAGTTCTTGCGATCGCCATACATGCCGAGGAGGAGGACTCGCTTGCCATGCTCCTTGATGTGTCGGCAGGCAGCGTCGGCGAAGTCGTCATCGCTCATGTCCTGATCGTTGTCAGTTGTGACGAGAGAGACCTTGGGTTCGTCACGATACATGAAGGCGAGTGAGATCTGGTTGTGCCGTTTGCAGATGACACTTACCTCGTGATCGGCGGCGAAGTGACGGGTGAGAGCGTTGAGGACAAGGCCATCGCCAAGCCCCAGATGACCGCGAATAAGAATTTCTTTACGCATAACGCATGTTGGATCGTTGTATCCATTGGGTGGGATGAGGGGTGTCGGTTTCGTCAAAGACTTCGCCTACGAAGCGGTCGCCGTCGGTGCCGGTGGGGTAGTCTCGAGCGTCGGGGTAGATGTGACGGTTGCAGGAGTCATGTTGAAGGCAGCTGTTCTTGTGAGCTGACCACACCTGGAACGAGAGGAAAGTTTGATCCAAGCTGTAGCACTTGGCACGGGTGTATCTGTTGGTGGCGAGAGAACTGGCAGTAATGAGGCTCTCCATGGATGGTTTGAAGATGCCTGTCTTGGCACCCCACATGCCACCGCCGATCGGGAGCCAATGGTGCGGGTGATCGCGCAGGGTGTGGATGTTAAGGTCACTGTCGATCCACTCGGTGACGGCTGCGGCTTCACGGCGATTGATGCGGGAATCTGAGTCGCGGACGATGAAGCGTTCGACCTTGGGATCGTCAGCTATGCAGAATCGCCAGAACATCTGGTTGGGGATGGAAGCGATGGGCTTGCGGAGATCAACTCCGAGCTTGGAGAGCTTGTGCAGGGCGACCTTGGGAACGTCTGTGTCCGCGTAGACGACGACTTTCCACCCTGGATAGACGGTCTTCGCAAGCTCTGCGTTACGGATCATTCCGTTCACGTAGAGGTTTGAGGTGCCGAATAGAGAGAAGGCGATTGCGTTCATTAGAAGTTGGAGATGAGAGATGCGAATCCTTTGCTGGCGTAGAACTTCACAGCGAGATCGCGGTTCCACATCTTGGCTGCGCTGTGGCGTTGTTCATCGCTGACCCATGCGCGTTCGTGGATCTCGTGCAGCAGGTAGCCGCGTTCGATCTCACAGACGGAGACCAGTTGATCCCAGTTGAGCTTGGTGGTGTAGACGCCCGCATCGCGCCGGATGAGTGTGGCCATGACGAGGTCGAATTCGAGTTCGCCAACTAGGAAGTCAGGAATCTCGTTCCACCTGCGCTTGAGCCACTTCTTCTTGAAGGCGAATAGATCGCGGCCAAGGTCGAGGACCCCGCGTTGAGCGAGTGCAGCGGGTTCGGTATCGAAGAGGCCGCGTTCGATCTTGTTGAAGTTGACCCGGAAAGATCCGCAGGCATCGATCCGCGAGAGCTTCTCTTCGAGGGCATCGAGGATCTTGGGATGGAGGATGGAATCGTTGTTCGTCCAGATGATCACGTCCTCGTCGTGACGGGCTTTGGTCATCGCCGGGATGAGCAGGTCCTTCAGGTAAGGGAGAGATCTCTTGTCACCAATGGCTTGGGCGTTGCGCGGGAAGTCGCTTTCCCATACGTGCGCGGACTTGAGTCTGCCGGTCTTGTAGAGTCGTTCCCATGAGCGATAGGCTTGGGTGACGCGGCGAGTGGCTTCAGGATCACGATCATCGTGCATCTCCACACTGTGGAAGAAGCGAAGGGGTTCGTTGGATTCGATGACGGGTTTGCCGGGGGGAGCGATCGCGGTCTTCAGGCCAAAGGCCATCCACAGCTGCTGAATGGTGGCATCACCGTCCCCGCGCAGGAGGCCCGTGAGGGAGCCGTCTTTGCAGCGGTGGAACAGGGCCGTGGTGATGGGGATGTCTTTTAGCTCGAGGGCATTGACAGGGTGGCCGTGGGAGCGTTTGGCAACGAACGTGGGTGGGCGATCTTTCTCACCGTGGAAGTTGTAGATGAGACGGGTGTGATGAGCCATCGGCACCACGAGATCGGCACTGGCAACGTCCCATGCTCGACGAGCTTTGTTCTGCACGACGATGCGGAGGAGAGAGGTGAGGACGCGTGGATCGGAGGGGTAGATGGCGACACCGGAGAGCATCCGCTCGGGGAGACCTTCCATGCCGGGGACGACGACTTGACCCATGAAAGGTTGCTTCGCACGGTCGTAGGTGGACTCGAGATCGCGCAGCCAACTCTCGCGCATGGGCACCGCGTCTGGCTCCAGCCACAGCCACGGGACGTGCGGGTTCTTGAGACTTACGATGTGGCGCAGGGTTGTCTCGAACATCCAGTTGGGTCCGACTGGCCAGCGTTCATCAGGGAGAGTGAAAGGGGTGGTGATGGAGCTGACATGCTTGAAGACGCGGCGTGCAGTGGCGTAGAGCCGGGAGCACTCGAGTTCGGTGAGCTTGATGTCGCGGACAAGTAGCAGTTCGTTGTCTTCGTAGCGACCAAGTTCTTCGAGCCAGTTCATGAGGTTCTCCGCGAGGGAGAAGTCACTTCGGCTGAATGGGAGGACGACGAGGAGTTTCATTCGAGTATCCAGCAGTCAGGGTGAAGGGCGGTTTTCTGTGTGTCGGTCATTTGATCGTTGATGAGTTCGAATGGTTCCCAGATCTTGAGCTTGAGTTCGCACCCACAGGCTTCGCAGATCTTGAGCTTGTCCTCATTGGGTAGATGGAGGTTGAGGGCGAACTTCCGCTCGAAGGCACGCTTAACTGCACCAGCAGCTGCGGCGGTGAGGTCGGAGAAGAGCTCTTCGTCCTGATTGAGCGGGCAGTTGATGCAGATGGAAGCGCGGCTCGCAGCTGTTTCCGGAGTCACAGCGCGATGCTTCGAGAGCCACCACTCACGCAGATTTCTTGCCCCTGCCGCAAGTTGAGCAACCCTTGCGAGCGGGCTTCGTTTGGCTTTGTTCATAAATGATCGCTTCAATGTCGTGACAGTAGGAGGAGCTATTGTCCAGACGTTGGCAGGTGTAGAGTTCAAGCTCGCGCTCGATGGTGGCGGTGTCAGTGGTCAGGTTGTGCGTGGGATTGTTACGCCGGTGAATGCGGATCTCACGGACCACCTCGGACCAAGGGCTCAGAGGGTTCTTAACCTTGAACCCACACACAGGACAGCGATAGGGAAAGCCTCGAGGAGGTGATTTCCGTTTGTTGATAAGCGTTATCATGGTTAGTTGCGGGGCATCCTAGCACCGAACATCACGATAAGGACGGCGAGGACGACCCAGATGAGGACGACTTTGAGAGCTAAGATCATGATGCGTTGAGTTGGCGACTTTGGCGCAGGGCTTCCATGCGTTTGGTCTGCTCGCGGAGCCATTTGGAGAGCTCTTTATTGCGGGGCTTGTCCCCTGCCAGTTTGCCTAGAGGGAAACCTAAGCGACGAGCACCTTCCAGTCCAGTGACAAGTGCGTCAGTGGAATCGGGAGAACGACCGAGCCGCACCTTCATGTCCTTCTTGGGCTCCAGCTCCATCCGGTTGCCCTTGATGATCCGGTAGAGGCGAAGGGATGCTTCACGGACGATGTCTTCGGTGAGCCCTCGGATCTGATCAGCCTCGACGGCGTAGCGGAGTGCGAACCAGAGCTCGGAGACGAACTTCTCGAACACCTCGGAGCACTTGAAGAGCTCGCCTTTGTCGGTGCCGTCCTGGCGTTTGCGTCCCATGAAGTTGGCGCGGTCTGTGGCTTTGCCGCCGAATTCGATGGGATTGACGCTTGTGCTCCAGAGCCGCATACAGGCGGCGGTGAAGGAGGAACGCCCTGTGCCGTCGAAGAAGAAGTGGGATGGCGGGATGCCGAGGCGTTCGCACTCGAGCTTGACGAGACCAGCGAGTTGGTCCTCTTGGGTGCCCTCTGCGCGGTCAGTGGGATCGAAGACCTTCGGGCGATCTAGGAGTGCGATTCGGAGCTTTCCTTCTGTGTCGCGGCCAAACCCAAGCGGGATGCCGACGCTCTTGTCGCCGTGCTCGAAGGTGTAGGAGATGTCCGCACAGTAGAGTTTGGTGACTTCGTCGCTTCCCCATGTGACAGGATCGAATGCGTTGAACTGCATACAGACCTGCTTGGTCAGGACGCGCAGTTCGAGGGTGCCACGCGGGATCATCCCACCGGCCATCATGTTGTAGAGCGGGGTGCCCTTGCCGTAGTTCTGTTCGCACTCAGCGAGGAACCGGCGACCTATGAGTTTCTTGTAAGGCTCTTGGTCTTCTGGGAAGTCGAGATTGGGAGAGTCCTCACCGGGGAGCTGGATGGCTTTGCCTCCGAACCACTTCGTCTTGTAGACGCGAGCCGAATTGCTGTCGGCGATGGAATCCCAGCCGTGCTCGGGTTCCGCTTCTTCGCCCAGTGGGGTGGTGAGATCTCCGAGGTTCCCAAGGGCAATGAATTTGCAGCCGTCATTCGCGGCGAGGTTGGACAGGGAACGTCCGATTGCGTCGGGCATCAGGTGATATTCGTCAGCTATAACGATAACGCGATCGTTCTTGATGCCCACGAAGTCGCCGAGGCCGACCCATGCACCGCCTTTCTTGACGGGACGACCGACGACACCGTCGCGGAACTCGCGGCCTTCAACGTCTTTGCCGTCGGTGGTGAGAGTCTGTTTACTGTCAGTGAGGACACCGGGAAGCCACGGAACACGCTCACGGGCTTTGCGCCAGATCATCTTGATCTCGCCCCAGATCCGCATGTCGAGCATCTCACGGGTGGTGGTCGAGACAAGGACGGTGGTGCCTCGGGGCAGGGCAGAGTAGATGGCCCATGCGTAGAGGGAAGCGGTGGAGGTCTTCTGACTGCTGGCCGCGCCGAAGATGGTGATGCGACGGGCGTCGCTACAGAGCTGTTCGAGGACCAGTTCGTTCCACCGGTGCCAGTAGAACCAAGGGAGAGCGATCTTGGCGAGGGCTTTGACGTGGTAGGCAAGGCCCATGCCACAGGACTTGTCGCCCACTTTCCACCGGCCATTCTGTCGGATGCAGGCCAGTTCGATTGCAGCAGGATCGCCTACGTCCCACTTGCAACCGTATTTTTCGATGTCTGACATTGAAAGACCGCTCTATTCTACAGCAGGGAGAAAGGGAGACCTGCTTGGGGATGAATAAGAGCGGTCTTCAAAACTCGCTGTGCTCTCATGGTTCCAGCCTAAGACTTAAAATCTGAATTGCAAGTCATTTCTTACGTGACTCTTGGAAGAAGTGCGTGTAGTTTGGCAACGCACAGCTGCATTATTATGAGCCAAGCTGTCTCTTCGCCGCAAAATTGCTGCACACCGTGTCCTGACGACATTACGACTCAGATACCTGGATCTCCAGGAGCAACAGGCACGCCTGGAACCAACGGAACAGATGGCATAAATGCTTTCACGGCTCTCACCGCGCTGTTCGTCATGCCTGCTGAGTTGGCTGATGTGGCGATTGTCGTAGGTGACACCTCTTGGATGGTTGCTCGACAGGGCACGATCACCGGTCAGATCATCTACGTGGAGTTCGCGGGTTTCTTCGAGGTTCGATCCATTGCAGATGGAACCAACGCCACCATTCGCAACTTGGAAGATGCAGCGACGGGAGCTTATCCGGGCAATGCACCGTCTGCACCTCCTTTGAACATCCCATCAGGAGCGAGGGTCTCTCCCGGCGGGTTGCAGGGGACGAATGGTGCCAGTGGAGTGCCGTTGACGACTAGGGGTGATCTGCTGACGAGGGATGCAGCGAACAATGTGCGGCTTGCAATCGGTCCGGCGGCTCGAGTGTTGAGGAGCGATGGAACTGATCCGCAGTGGGCACGGGTGGCGTTGGGCACAGATGTGACAGGGCAGACTCCGATTGCGAACGGCGGCACAGCGGGGAACTCAGCAGCGACAGCGAGGACGAATCTCGGGCTGGCCATTGGCACGGATGTTCAGGCTTACACTGCACTGCTCGCGGCGGTGGCGGGGTTGACGCCGACGGCAGCGAACCAGTTGATCTACTCAACAGGCGTCGATACGCTGGCACTGGCGACGTTGACGGCGTTCTCTCAGTCGTTGCTGGCGTTGAGCACGGCGGCGACATGGCGAAATCTTCTGGAGGTGTTACCGGAGGTTGGGCTGCTCGGGTCTGCCACCATCTCGTTTGGGGTCACGGGAGACAACGCACTCACGGTTACGTCCAGCGATTACATTGTGACGGATGTGGTGGTCACGTATTGTACAGCGAGTTTGGCGACTGCCACGGCGGGTGTGTTCAATGCAGTGGGCGGTGGAGCAGGAAATACGATTGCAGCTGACCAGAGTCTGGCGGCTTTGACTTCAGCGATTAAGTTCTTGAACCTTACACTTTCTGGCATCGGCATCACGGACAGGATCACCACGAATCAATTGCAGGTGAGGGTCGGGACTGCTCAGGTAGGTGAGAGTGCTGAGTTCTACGTGTATGGGAGGAAGTTCGATTGAGCATAGCTGATCCTAAGTTGATGCACGACGGGTCCATCTGGATTACCAGAGGGATCAACAGCGGATCGTCTGCGGACTCGATTCCGCGCAATCAGCTGTCCTTTGCGGTGAACTCTTCGTTGAGAGGTGATAAGCCGAGCCAGAGGCCGGGGCAGAAGAAGGTGGCGTTGACATTTGAGAGTGAGGCTACTCAGGCTGCATTTGAGGATGGACGGTTTCAAGGGGCCGGGACGCACATCTGGCGATCTTTTGATCAGACCGATAAGTCCTATCTGCTGGCGAGTATCTCGGGGCGCATTTTCAAGATCGATTGCCAGACGTGGGATGTGCAGGACATCACGCTCGCAGGAGATGCGAATCCTACAGATAGGCCGACTGCTTGGTTTGAGCAGGGTGAGATGTTCACTTTCATTCAGGACGGACAGAGCAACTGCTTGATCTTTGATGGAGCCTCGTTGCGGCGATCAAATCCCACTCAAGGAGAGATTCCAACGGGTTCGTTGATGCGTTATGCGCTGGGTCGGATGACTGTCGTGCTGCCTGATGGCCGGTCTTTTCTCGCTGGCAATCTGGTGGGTTCGACTGAGTCCGGCACAGTCGCTTATAATTTCAGGGACTCGATCATCAGCTTCACAGAGAATGACTATCTGATTGGGGGTGGAGTGTTCTCTGCACCGAAGCGCATCACAGCTCTTGCGGAGGTGGCGACGTTGGATACGACGCTCTCGCAGGGACCGTTGCAGGTGTTCACTTCGAGTGGGGCGTATAGTGTGAACTATCCGTTCGATCGGTTCGAGTGGTTGACCACCACGTATCCGTTGGTGACAGGATCGCTTGTGTCGCACGGGGCTCTTGGGTCTGACTCGACGGTCAACGTGAACAATGACGTGTGGTTCAGGGCGAGCGATGGGCTGAGGTCGTTGAGGGTAGCGAGGAGAGACTTTGCAGGGTGGGGTGACACGCCGTTGTCGCATGAGATCGAACGGATCTTGACCTATGACACGCAGGATCTGCTGTCGTATGGCTCGGGGATTCTGTTCGACAACCGGCTCATTATGACCGCGTCGCCGAGGTTCGTGGGTGGGCGTGGGGTTGTGCATAAAGCTCTGATCACTCTTGATTTTGACGAGGCATCTTCGATTGCGAGAGACGGCATTCCGGCCTACGAGGGCATGTGGACAGGTCTCAATACGCTCAAACTGTTGGCTTTGGAAGTTGGGGGAGTGGAGCGTGGTTTTGCCTTTTCGTTGGACCCGAATGACAAGATTGCGCTCTACGAACTCTCGCGGAATGATCCCGCTGACAACTACGGGGTGAACGGGGAAGCGGATCAACCGATCCCGTGGATGATCGAGACAGCGCGGTTCAACTGGGGCGAGGATTCACTACAGCGCAGGCGATACAAGAAGCTGGTGGGTGGTGACATTTCGGCGTCGGGGTTGAGCGGTAATGTTGATTTCACGGTTCTCTACAGAGCTGACTCTTATCCCAGGTGGACGGAGTGGGCCGGTTGGAGCGAGTGTGCGGAGCAGGCGTGTGTGTCGTTGTTCTGCGAGGAGCCGAACATGGCACAGGCACGGGAACCCATGCGGTTGCCTGACCCGGCTGATGTGTGCGAGGCTTACGAGGGTGTGAACAACGGGAAGGGTTCACCCAAGCTCACGCGATGGGGCTTTGCTTTCCAGCTGCGGATTCAAGTGACAGGTGCAGCGAGGATCGAGTCACTGCGGCTGACAGCGATTGATCAGCCTGAGCCACGGTATGATGCTTGTAGGGGAACGGAGCCATGCTTGACCCTGCAAGGATGCAATGAAGCAATCTTTGGATACGAGATAACTTGATATGTCACTCTCACTGATACCCCCTACGCTGCCGTCAGACTTTTGCACACTCTCGGCACAGGAACAGGTCAATCTTCTAATCGACGGAACACAGGTCACGGGCAGTGTTGAAGGTGGCATCGTGTTCTCGACTGATGAGCCGGGGGTGGACGATAGGGACAAGGCATGGGGCCTGTTGAATCCAGATGGCACGTTCACTGGGAAGATCTTCACCTACGACGACGGCAACTGGGGTTCGGAGCATCCCTACCCGCCGTCCAGTGAAGTGCGATTGATGTGGGCAGGGGACACAGCTGACCTGTGGAATTTTGACGGTGGTGATGGTGTTGACCCTTCGATCACGGCACCCACGACCTACACAGGAGCCATGTGGGAGGTTGACACGGTGTTCGCCGGGAGATCGCCCATGGGCGTTGGTGCTATTAGTGGATCTGATCCGGCGAAGAGCATCGCGCTCAATGAGCAGTATGGGGCGGGTTCAGTGACGTTGGTCAATAATCAGGCTTTCTCTGCACAGACTCACGGGCATTGCATTGGCAGGATTACCAGTACGGATGACGGGTATTTTCCGTTCGGCACCTCAAGCCCTCCTTTCACTGATGCAGCTACAATTCAGGGACGGCGAATTGCAGGCTCTGGTTCAGCATCTACTTCAGCGTTGAGTGCTGTCACGCCTGCGGGACCGTATCTGTTATCGAGTGAGGCTTACAATACGGTAACAGGTGAAGCGGTGTCGTTGGAGGATAATGTGGCACATCAGAATGTGCATCCGGTCGTGGGCATCTACATCATTAAGCGGACGGCTCGGCAATATTACACCCCCTGATTATGAGACTGAATGTTGCTAGCATCAAGAATTCGCGCATCCCGGCTTCTCTGGGGATTTGCACAACTGATCCGAGGTTGCTCGACTGGCTGAACGAAGCTCAGGAAATGATGCTCAATCAGGGGCGGTGGTGGGGCAGCATCCAGAGGGCACAGTTCTGCGTTGAAGATGGGTGCCTGGTGTTCCCGCGTGAGGTGGAGAACATCGAGAAGATTTCGGTGAACGGTCAGCCGATCTCCATCGTGACCAACTGGTATTCGTTCACCAACACACTTGCAACCGTGCAGCAATGCGCCAGTGGCTCGTGCTCGACGGGCTGTGGAACCGGAGTGGTGAGGCCGCAGTATGCGTGCGGGCACATGTATGCGGAGGATCACGGGTCGGCTGTGTCCTTCAACACCACCAAGGGCGTGGACAAGGTGCTCAGATTTTATCCGTCGAATGTGGCGGATGTCGGGAAGAAGATCATTGTTCAGGGTTACGACTCGAACAACATTTGGGTGCGAACAGTGATTGCAGGGAGTGTGCAGGACGGAGAGGAGGTGACACTAGCCAGTCCTTATGTCGATACGGTAACGGAGTGGTATCCGGGCTCGCCCACGGGCATCATCAAAGAGGCTACGTCCTATTTGGTGCGGATGTATTCCTATGACACGAGCACTACCCTTGAGGTTGCGCTTGGGGTTTATGAGCCGGATACCACCCTTCCCTCCTACAGGAAACTCTTCCTGCCGGGTCTCTCGAACTTCGAGGGCTGCGGAACGGATTGCTCGACGCGGACGGTGACTGCGCTGGTGAAGTTGGCGCATGTGACACTGGTGAACGACAATGACTGGTTGCTGTTCGAGAACCTGAATGCCTACAAGGCTGCGATGATGGCCATGAAGGCACAGGAAGAGGGCGATTATCCGAGGTATCTGTTCAATTTCTTTGGCACACAGGCGACACCGTCGAATGCACGCGGCTCGATGAGGGTGGTCAACCGGGGCGGTGCCATTCCGCTGTTGGCCGCTGAGTTGCGGTCCAAGACCGGCGATCGCACGGATGTCTACGTGCATCACGAGGCAACGAATCGGTTGCCCTATGCGTTAATCGGATTTCGATGAGCAAACACTTCTTCATAGTGGGACCGGCGAGATGCAGAACTGCGTGGCTCGCGGCGTTCCTGTCTTATGCAGGAGTCCATTGTCATCACGAGGCGGTTCGGTTGTGCGAGGATGGAGAAGGTTTCAAGCTGCTGATGGAGGGTGCAGGTGTGGTGGGGGACAGTGACTCGGGGGTGTGCCTGAATGTCGATTGGTTCCTGCGGGAGTATCCTGATGCACGCTACCTGATTGTGGACAGACCGTTCTCCCATGTGGTGGAGAGCGTTGAGAAGCACTTTCATGTGAAGATCCCGGCGTCCTCGTGGGAGAAGGTGTTCACCATCTACTCGGAGGCGAGGGAGAAGCTGAGGGCCAATGCACGATACGTGTTGTTCGATGATCTGCATGAGAGGCATGTGGTCAAGGACATCTGGGATTACTGCACGTTCGATGCGCCGTGGGACGAGGCCCACTATGATCTCTTCAAGGAACTTGTTATTCAAGTGCCCAAGAGCTACGATTTAACCTATCAAAGTGGGTTCATGCGTGAACTCATAGCACAGCGAGGATGATATGACTGTATTTTGGCAAGACGCCCCATTGAACGAGCACCAGCTTGAACTGCTGGGAGCGTGTCTGGGCGCACATGAACTATCGGCCATGCGGCCAAACGTCTCGACCGAGGTGTTGCAGTTGACGGCGGGCGGGAGCCTTGACTACGGCAAGAGCCTGAGTGCTGCGCTCTCCACGATTGGTGGGGTTCATGCGCCGTTGACTCAGAGCTACGATTGGCTTGTGTCCACGCAGGTGTTGCCCGAGAAACTGGTGCGGGTGCCAGGGTGGGGCTCGAGCTTTGAGAAGGGCAAACCGGATTCGATTTGGATGCCAGTGCAGGAGCACATCTACAGTAACTACCCCAACTTGAAGGAGCGTATCGAGAAGATCACAGAGTGGTTACATGGCAAAGGCAAGAAGATCTACCCGAACGCATCGTGCTTTACAGCGGCGACGGGTATTGCACTTAAGATGCCAAAGGCAACATTGCCATGGCTCTTTGTGCAGGGCCGACTGCGTGTGTGGTCCGCTTTGTTCATGAATCAACTCGGTCTGAAGGAGAACTGATATGGGTGCTTTAATTGCATTAGGAGTCGGAGCCGTTGCGGTGGGTGCGGGCTCGTATATGTCGGCCAAAGGGGCGAAGTCAGAGGCCAAGAGCAAGCAGGGGTTTGTTCGGGCGGCAGCTGGTGAGGTGCCTCTTGACTACGGTGCGGAGCTGACGCAATCGCTCAAGGACATTGCCAAGTATAGTCCGCAGGCGCAGAAGCAGGCTCTCGCTACGGGCGCGGGTGAGCAGGACCTGCTGGATGCACTGAGGGAGAAGTCTGCACCGGGCTCCAAAGCGCGGCAGGAGAAGATCCTCTCTACCATTGACTCTTATCTGCGTGGTGAACTGAGTCCTGAGATGCAGCGCAACATCAGTCGCAGTGGTGCGGCACAGGGAGCGGCGAGGTTTGGTTCGTTGGGTGGGAGCATCCCCTACCGGGCAGAGGCGGCGGCTCTTGGGCGAGCAACCGAACAGCAGCAGATGCAGGGCATGGGAATGCTCGGGCAATATCAGCAGCTCTTTCCAATGGCACAGGCACCGACGCTGTTGAGCTTCCTCGGCGGTGGACCGTCGCAGACGCTTGCACGCAGAAGCCAGGAGCAATCGAGCATCGCCAACATCCTCAGCGGGATGCCCGCCACACCGAGCGGTTGGTCAGCAGCCGGTCAAGCAACCAGTCAAATTGGAGGCATGGCCATGGGTGCAGGCATGACCAGCTTTGCAGCAGGCGGCATGGGTGGCATGGGCGGTGGTGGAGGCAGCGGACTGATGACGCCTACGGCTGCTCCAGCGGGAACCGTCAACATGGGAAGCTCAATGAGTGCTCCTTCGGCTTACCCCAACTTCTACTACTAAGCATTATGGCTGCATTTCTATCTGGCTTTCAAGCAGGGTCAAGTGCCTATGGCAGGGGCCTTGAGATTCGAGCACGCCGTGAAGAGGGCGCACTGAACCGTTCTCTCGATGAGCGCAAGCTGATGGGTGCTGAGGCTGACAGAGGCTTGAGAGAGCGAATGCTCACGCAGGATCTCCAGCGGAAAGAGCAGGATCTTGCTCAGGCTGCGGAGAAGGCGAAGAAAGAAGCGGCTGCGGGGCTCATCATGCAGGACGTGCTCAAGACATGGAACTCGAGTGCTACGCCCAAGACACCTGACAATTTCAATCGCATCTTCGGGCCTGCCTATGAGTCTTTGAGCATTCTTGGTCCTACCTATGCACAAGCGGGAATGAACTTCGCTGATGGTCTCAGGAAGCAGTATCAGAGCCTCGAAGATCCATCTGCCAAAGCATTGACTGTTCGTGAGAAGGACACGCTGGCTGAGACTCGCAGGGAATTGAACAAGGAGGAGGCTGCTTTGCGAGATATGGAGAATCAGGTAGGATTGGGTGAGTTGGGTCGAAAGGAAGAGGACAGGGACAAGAACAGATACTTCTTCCAGAAGATGCAGAAGCTGAAAGCATCCATCAAGCAGCGCAAGGAGATCCTGAACAATCTCTACATGAAGACGGAGGCCACCTCCCAAGGGGCAGGCTTCATGACCCCTTCTGTTCCGTCCGCTCCGGCAGATCCAACTGTAGGTCCGTGGTCCCAGCGAGAAGACGGTGTTTACGTTTACACGAAGCCTGCTCCGTAGAAAGATCTTCTGATGCCTAAGCCTGTTGAAATCCCCGGTGTAGGAAGGTTCGAGTTCCCTGACTCAATGTCGATGGACGACATCGCCGCTGTCATCGAGCGGGACATCCTGCCTAAGACTCAAGACAGGGCAGAGAAGCGTGCGGGGCTGGTGGCAGAGCAGAGGGCTCTTGAAGCGGAGCCGGAGCCGTCGGTCGCGGCTATGACAGCAGAGGGCTTCGGCAATCGTGTTGTTGAGTTCGGCAAAGGAGTGGTGAGGGGTGCGGCGGAGACTGCGATTGCGGTGCCAGAAGCGATCGGTGTGGGCAGCGCGGCGTTGGCGAAGCTGACCGGCGTTGGTGAGAGTGATCTGACGAAGCTCTCTTCCTACAACTTCGCGCAGGGGGCGAGGAAGGCTCTCGATGCAGTGATGCCCATGGACCCTGAACTGGCAGATGAATTTGTGGCAGGAAAGCTGGGTCAAGGCATAGGCTCGATGATCGGCTTCGGTGGAGGTGGTGCAGCCATCGCCAAGGGTGTGATGAAGATCGGAGGCAAGAAGCTCACCGAAGCAGCTGCCAAGAGTGCAGCGGCGAGCGTTGCTACCACAACGAGTGCTGGGCTTGGTGCTGCGGTCGGAGGCGTTGAAGGATTTACACGGGCGAAGAAGGCGGGGGCAACGGACAAGGAAGCGTTCACGAGTTTCCTGCTGAATGCAGGGGTGGGCACGACCGAGGCTTTTGGTCTGGAGAAGCTCTTCAGCAAAGCCAATAAAGCATCAGGTGGGACGCTCATGCAGGCTTTCTCGGGATCTTCAAAGGAAGGGTTGCAGGAGGGATTTCAAGGATGGATGGGCAACCTGATCGCCAATGTTGCAACACCGGAGGAAGTGGAGTTGATGCAAGGTGTCGTGGAAGGTGGAGCCGTTGGAGCTGCCTCTGGCTTTCTGGCGAGCATCCTCAAGATCAAGTTGGATCAGAGTGGCTCACGCACAGACGCAGTGGCAGAAGGTGAGATCCCTACGCTCGGACCAGATGAAGTGATCGAAGGCCCTGGTGCAGAGGTGGCGACCGAGGAGATCCCTGCTCTTGGGCAGGATGAGGTGATTGAAGCTCCACCGAGGAAGGACAAACAAGATGTCTTAGAGTTGATCGACAAGAACTCGCCTGGAGTTGCACTTAACTTCAGGGCGTTGAGAGATGCGATTGGACCTGAAGACTATGTTTTGACGGAGATTCCTCTTTCTAAGCTGAAATTTGAGGAGGGCACAGAATCACTTATTGATCCTTCCAGAGCTGTTCCATCCAAAGGGGCCATTGTTGTTGGCCCAGATGAGATGGTGATCGACGGAAGGCATCGCGCTTTTTTGGCAAAGCAACAAGGGAAGTCCACAATCGAGGCTTGGGTTCCTGCATCCAAATTGGAATCACTTAAGGCTGACGAGATCCCGACGCTCGGCAAGGACGAGGTGATCGAGGCTCCAGCTGCACCGGAGGGGTTCAAGGTTGTGCCGGGGGCAGAGCCGAATGTGATTGCACAAGCGGAGGTTGAGTTTGCAGTTGACCCTGAAGCGTTGCTCTCTCATGCGCCTGCTATCAGGAGAGAAGACGGCACCGTTGTGGTGGGGTCGGGGCATAGGGATATTCGGAAGTCGCTGGAGATCGGGCCTGATGAAAAGGTCACGAGCGGCTACGTGTCATCTAGGACGGGTCAGTTCATGAACCTGCTGGAAGTGGTGCGCGAAGTGGGTGGTCCGGTGTCTCCGAGCTTCGCCTCTGAGGTTGAGGGTATGGAAGCCGCAGAGGGTATGGGGGCGGCGACTCCTGCTGAGTTCGAGCCGGAGCAGTTGACCACGGGTGTGAAGCGCGAGGCGGTGGAAGAAGCGAGAGCTGCGCGAGGTGCGATGCCGCTGGTGCCGCCTACGAGGGAAGAGCAGGTTGAAGTGGTGGAGAGGGCTCAGGCAAAGATCCTCGATGATCCCGGTTACACGGACAGACTCGTGAGTGATCTGACAGTGGGGCCACGCAATATCAGTGCAGATGAGGTTGCGACTCTGGATATTCATTATCAGAACCTTCAGCAGGAGCGGTTGAAGATGATGCGGCAAGGAGAGCAGGCGATGCTCGATGGCAGGCCAGAAGATGCTGCTGCACGGAAGACTGACATCTTCGACATTGAGCAGAGGCTCGGTGACTTTGAGCGGATGCTACAGCGCACAGGTTCCATGTGGGGTCGCACCGGTGCCATGATGCAGCGGAGGATGAACCAAGATTTCACCCTCGAAGCCATGGAGCAGAGGGTTCGTGCCGCGAAGGGTTTCAAGCCCATGACAGATGCCGACAGAGCGGCGACTAAGGAGGCATTCGACAAGATCAAGGATGAGCGTGACAGGTTCCAGAAGGCAGCAGAAGCGGCAACGGAGAGTGCGAAGAAAGCACAGGCTGAAGCGGAGCTGAATCGGATCAAGGCCGATCAGGAGATGCCGTATAGCCCGCAGGTGTTGGAGTATGCGGAGCGGTTTGTCTCGAAGTTCGAGGTCACTTCCAAGCGATACTTGAAAGAGCTGTTGGGCTCTACGTGGACACTCTCGCCGGATGTCTTGGCCAAGATGGCTTTCATTGGTGCAACGAAGCTGATGCGGACTGGTCTTGACATCACCAAGTGGACGGCAGCGATGGTCGCGGATCTCGGAGCGAAAGCAGATAAATTCAAGCCTATTGCCAGAGAGGTCTATGACGAGTCGAAGAAACTTTATGATGAACGGCTGGCGGATGTGGACAGAGCGACAGGCTCGAAGAGGCTGTCTAAGGCCGTGAGGGCGAAGATGACCGAGCAGGAGGTCAAGGATGACATTCTCTCGAAGGTTGAAGCGAAGTTCGAGCAGGCCAAGGAGAACACCGAGGCCAACTCTGACATTCATTCGCTTGTGCAGCAGTTGGCTCGGCTTTACGTGGCGCAGGGCACAACAGAGTTGGACCCGCTCGTTAAGCAGATGCACGAGGACATCAAGGCCATTGCACCTGTCATCACGGAGCGAGATGTGCTGGATGCTTTCACGGGTTACGGACGGTTCAGCACTCCCAGCGAGAATGAGATTGAAAAGCAGGTGCGCGAGTTGAAGGCACAGGGTTTGCAGATTGGTAAGCTCGAGGATCTGGAGAACAAGAAACCGCTGAAGGTCACGGGGTTCTTGCGGGGCATCATGAGTGACACTGTGCGGAGGTTGGTGGCACAGGTCAACGAGGCCAAGAAGAAGTTCGGCGTGGTGGATTCGGCCAGCACAGAGAGGCATCTTCAGTCTGCGTTGCAGACTCGCAAGCGGTATGTCAAGAACCGCATTGCTGACATGGAAGCGGAGATCAAGGCCAAGAAGAAGAACATCGAACAGCGAACACCGGGACGCACGGATGCAGAGCTCGAGGAGCTGAAGGCGCGGTTGGAAGTGGTGAAGGCTGAATACAAGCATGTGTTCGGCGATCCCAAGCTCAGTGACGAAGCGCGGTTGGTCAGAGCATTGGCGGCTGCGGAGCGCAATCAGAAAGTGTGGGATGAGCGGCTGAAGGCTGCGAAGGAAGGGAAGTTCGGGAAGCTCAAGCCGGGTGCCACGAAGGTGTCCAGTAAGGAGCTGGAGGCTATTCAAGCCCGGACCGAAGCGATCCGTGAGCAGGTGAAGGAGCTGAAGGACATCAACCAGGCTCTTCTGACTGAGAAAGCACAGGCAGCGATTGAGCGTCAGGAAGCAACGATCCGCAAGAAGATCAAAGAGCTCGAGGCGAACTTGGCAAAGGGTGACATAGATGCGAAGCCGTCTGCAAGCAGAGTGTCGCGTCCTAAGTCACCTGCACTTGAAAAGGCTCAACAGGATCTGGACGCGGTCAGGCAGAAGATCACAGTAGCGCGTAAAGCTAAAGCAAGCACGGAATCTTTGGTTCAGCAGGAAGCCAAGATCAGAGAGACGATTGCAGAGATCGAATCGAGAATTGCAGCCGGTGATATTGCAGTTAAGCCCAAGGCTGCAACCACACCACGTCGAACGTCGCCTGAGATTGAAGCAGCGAAACAGGAGCTCGCGGTGGTGAAGAAGCAGATGGAGGATCTGCGGAAAGCTGCCAAGACGGTGAAGACACCAGAGCAGATTGCAATGCAATCGCTGAAGGCACGCATGGCAACGCAGACAGCGAAGCTCTTGGAGAAGATTGCCAATGGCGACTATGCGAAGGCTCCTAAGCGCAAGCAGATTGATATTTCCAGTGACAAAGAGGCGATGAAAGCTGCGGCTGCATTGCAGAGAGCGAAGGCAGATTTCAATGCAGGTCTGGAGAAGTATCGGCGCGAGAACATGACGGCGAAAGAGCTGGCATTGGACGCGGCGAAGGAAGTTGCCTATGTGATTCAGCAGGGCATCACCTCAACGGATATCTCGGCAGTTTTCAGGCAGGCATTCTACCTGACGGTGAATCCGACCAACTGGATCAAGGCATCCAAGGCTTTCAAGGTTTACCTCGATGCAGTGTGGAGTCAGGAGTCTGCGGACAGGCACATGGCATCGCTCATGGCAAGGGAGAATGCGCCACTGTATGCGAAGTCGCGCTTGAGGATTGTGGATCTGGACGAGACGCAGTTCAGCAAACAGGAAGAGACTGCGAGGGGGAGGTTGGCGAACAAGATCCCGTGGATCAAGGGTTCTAATCGTGGTTTCATCACGTTCCTCAATTACATGAGGGCAGACACGTTCGACAAGATCTGGAACAACATCACCATCAAGTCGGAGTCCAACGCAGAGAGCATCGCGGAAGGTGTCAACTCTTTGTCAGGCTACGGAACGCTCGGTAAGCGGAGCGGGAAGGCCAATAACTTTCTAGGTAACATCAGTCCTGTGATCTGGTCGCCCCGGTTGTTGGCGAGTCGCTTGAATCTGCTCACCTTGAAAGCCTTGAGGACAGGACCAGGAGAAGTGAGGAAGCAGTTTTTGAAAGAGTATGCGGGTGCTCTTGTGGGCATCGCGGCTCTTTACATGCTCGTTGAGGCTTTCGACATTGGCGAGGTTGATTGGACATCCAACTCCAGTGACTTTGGCAAGATCAAGGTTGGCAACACACGCATCGATCCGCTGGCGGGCATGAGCCAGCTGAGTGTGCTGGTTGCCACAGCCTTGAAAGGTGAGCGAACATCTACGACAGGTAAGAAGACCATTGCACGCAGGGAGCAAGGAGAGAAAGCTCCTTATGGGGCGCAGTTGATGGACACCTACATCGGCAGGTTCCTGCGGTCCAAACTGAGGCCGGAGATAGGTGCCGTGCTGGATGCACTGTCGGGAGAGAACATGGTGGGTGAGCAGTTGACGGCGGCTGAGAAGGCGATGAACTTTGCAGTTCCGCTGGCCTATCAGGACTTCTTCAAGATCATGGATGAGCAAGGGATTCCTGCTGGCCTTGCATTGCAGGTGCTGTCTGCACTGGGAGTGGGCATCCAGCACTTCGAGGTGAGGAAAGAGAGCGGAGCTTACAAGATCCCATATTGATATGAGTGTTTCAACACCGTCCAACTACGTGACAGCGAGTGCATGGCTCAAGGTCCTTGAGCAGGCTGGACTGTCGAGTGAAGCTACCTCGCAGGAGATTGCGGACAACACGGCTGCGATCCTTGAAGCACTCGGGTCCCTGGTTCCTAACCCTGACTCTCCGCAGTATGGACTTACGGACACCCAGCTGAGAGCCGATCCGGTTCCGGTGAGCGGAGAGGTGACAGTGACCGGAGTGGTGGCGACCTCGGGCCTAACGGACACCGAGCTGAGGGCTACGCCGGTGCAGGTGGATATCGTCACTCCCAGCGATTACAATCTGGAGGTGGACCGTGGCAACATCACAGGACAGATGTCGATCGACATATTCGGGCGTTCAATCAATGTAGACTCGGGTGTTCAGACGGACATCTGGGATAGAGCCAATCCAACCGACAACCAAGCTGTTTGGCTCGCGCCGACAGCTGCAAGGATTCACACGATCGCCAGTTCAAGTGCCAGTGATACCACGGGAGGGGTTGGTGCCAACTCGGTTCAGATCTTCTATCTGCCGGATTGGAATACAGCTGAAACGACCGAGACCGTAACGGGCAATCTTAATGCAGGGATTGCAATGGTCAATGGGGCCGTGATGATCAATGCCATGAAGGTCATCCCGCAAGCATCGAGCACGAGCATCAATGTTGGGGTTATAACAGCGACCGCCGCTGTGGATGGAACGGTGACGGCTCAGATTGATGCTGCGGAGGGCCAGACAGAGATGACCATCTATGGAGTTCCGAGCACTCAGACGCTTTACATGACGAGTTTTTACGGCTCCATTCTGAAGGCGTCGGCAGGCGCGACAAATGATCAGGCTGACCTTCAACTGCTGTTTAATCCTTCTGTAGATGTGAACACGTTGGTCTATAGAGTGAGTCACTCTGTGGGGCTGAGGACGGACGGGGCCTCCCCTTTCCAGCATCGCCTGATCAACTACAAGGTCTATCCGGGGCCCTGCGTTGTTAAGATGAGGGCAGAGGGCTCAACGAACGACCTTACTGTGTCGGCGGGGTTCAGCGGATTTATCGTCACCACTTAAAGGGAAGAGCAGCCGTCCGAGTAACCTTCATGAACCTCGGCGAAGGGCCTTTCAACCCACCGGCTAACTCCCTTTGGCTCATCTGCAATCGCAGACGAACGATCCATCCCGGACGCGCCAACGCCCATTGGGATGCCCTACCAAACTGTGAAAGTGAGATGAGATCTCCATGGTTGGTGAGGTAGCCTGCTTGATCTCGTGACAGGAACATGCGGAGCACATACAACTCCTAGCCTCGGGACGACACTCATGGCTTGTCGTGTTGATTACTTCCACTCGATCGGCCAACGCTTCTCCACCTGCTGGAGTAGGGCGATGACCTCCTTCATTCGATCTTCATATTCGTGGTTCGGTGTCTTGGCCAATCGCATTGCTGCGGTCAGGTGAATGCGAGCGTTCTTCAGGTAAGCGTAGCCGAGGCAATGGTGCCGGATCTCCATGTTGCACTCTTCGTCGGGAGTCTGATCCGACAGGATATGCTTGAGCTCAGTTTTGGTGACGACGGGGAAAGCGGTCTGGCTCACGTCGCTGTCGCGGAGCTTGGATGCTTTGTAGGGATTAACTTGCTGTGGTGCTCTCATAGGGTTTCTGCATTCTTCATGCTCCAGTCAGTGGCGATAGAGCCGTCTGCTGGGATGGTGATCTTCTCGTTTGCGATGTCGAGCTCATTGTCGAACCATTCGCGCATCTTGACGCGAGCAAGATCTTTGTCCCTCTCCCTAGTCTGCACCAGGATGCTGTCATGCACAAGGACAAGCGGCTCGATTCTTAATGCGCCGGTGTCGTCGCGGTTCTGCGGATCGTTCCACAGATTCCAGAGGGCGAGCTTCACGCCGAGAGTGGTGTAGTATTGGGGTTTGGTGCTGAGGATTGCCTTGAGGGTCTCGTGGCAGGGCACGAGGTGGCCCTTCTTGATCTCAGCCTTGCGCCCGAAGACGGTGCGGGTGTGCCCGGTACTCATGGAGACTGAGCCCTTGGTCATCATGTTCCAGCCCTCTCGCTGGTGCCACTTGGCAAGGCCCGGATAGCGGCTGAAGAACAGGTTCTGGAGCGTCTCCACTTGGAGCTTCGTGAGAACGAGGGGCTTGGCATCTTCCAGCTTGAGCGGCAGGTCCGCCATGCTTCCCTTCAGCAGGGTGTCGATCATGGTGTTGATCCCCATCATTAGATCCGTGCCGTGGACGCAGGCTTTCGCGCCGGCGTAGAGCCACGGGGGGAAGGATGGTTCCTCCTCCGCGAGCTTGGCCTTGAGGGCGTCGCGGTCGAGGAGGTTGATGGAGGGTCCGCAGACGTAGAGGAGAGCGAGTATCTTGGCAGGCTTGAGACCGGCGAGCAGATCGTCGAGCATGGTGCGGTCGTCGTCCACGGCGCACTCTGCGGCGACTGTCCAGCTGTCGGCACCGGCGAGATCGCGCTGGATGAAGACGCAGCCGGGGTCGGCGATGCAGACGTTGCGGAGATCTTTGTTGAGAGCTTGACGGTTGAGGCCGGTGTTCAGGGGGCTTTTCTTCTCACTCATGCGCCCGGTCTCTTTGATGAGGCTGACGCTGGCGCGGACGCGGGAGTCGATGTCCACCTCGATCTGGAGGTCGGTGGCAACCTTCTTCAAGCGACGCTGCTGGAGCACCCAGAGGACACGCACGTCCTGCGATCGGGCGTAGAGCTGATCGAGCGATTGCTGGTCGGTGCAGGGTTTCTTGCCTGCCGGGTTGGAGACCTTCTGGCCCTTCAGGCGTCGGCGATGGTCAGCCTCGCTTTCCATGCTGTAACGACCGGTGCGTTCGTCCTTGAAGATCCGGCGCAGACCGCAGGTGGTGTAGACGAAGTCTTGAGCGTCGCCACCGGCGTTGGTGCTGCTGGCGTTGACCGCGAGGCCGAGCAAGATGGAGAGCTCGCCGAGGGCTGCGAGATCCGTGGGGTCGATGCCCTTCAGCAACGTGCGGACACGCTTCCACTCTTTGGCGTTGCTGCCGAGGATGTGGGCGTTGAGTTCGTTGAGGGTCTTGGGTGCGAACTGAGTGCGGCGGAGAACCTGACGGGGCTTGGGCCGGAACCACTCCTGCTCTGCAACGGGAGGTTCGGTGGAGCGGGCGGCGTCGGGCGGGGTAACGTCGGAGAGACGACCGTTCTTCACCCATTTCTTGCCGTTCCAACGCATGGGCTGATATTGGATCTCGGTCACGACCTTCTTCGTCATGGGGTTCGAGCCGCCTAGTTGGCGGAGGATCAGGGCAGCGAGGGTGGGCTCGTCGGGCAGAGCGGAGAGGAGTTCGGTGCGGTTGCTGGCTGCATCGATCTGTGCCTGAAGGACGAAGACCTCCTTGAGAGCTTGCTTGCGCTGGATGCGAGCCTGTTTCTTGTCCCAGCGGATTCCGCGCAGCATGATGTAGAGCACCGGGATGGCAATCTCCATGTTGAACTGGTAGTGACCGCGCTGTTCGGGGGTCATGAGGGCGAGCTGCTTCTGGTGGCACTCGAGGGTGACGGCGGCGTCGATGCCGTTGTATCGCCAGAAGTCTTCGTTCGATGGGAACTTGAGGGAGCCCTCGTCCTTGTCCGGCTTGTAGTAGGGTTCCTTGGTGAGGATAGAGGCTTGGGTGGCAAGGCCCATCTTGAGCTCGGGGTAGAGTTCCCACCAACCGAGGATGGTGTCATGTGCCCAGTTCTGGACGGTGATGCCGAGGGTCCAGGCGAGGGCGAAGAAGTCGTAGAAGCCGTTCTGTGCGAGCTTGGGGGCGGTGGGGCATTCGATCAGGCTCTTGACAGCTGCCCAGAGGGCACGTTCGGTCCACTCGTCCCATGTGCTGAGGCCGTCGATGCCAGCGAATGGAATCACGAGGGCGTTGCCGGGGCGGCGGGAGAAGGCGATGCAGGTGATGTTGCCAGGGTAGCCTTCGATGTCGATGCTGATGGTCTCGGTCCCCTGCTCCATCATCTTGAGGATCTCGATGGCTTTCTCGGGCGGCATGTGGACACCGGCGATGCCAATGGCACGCTCGGGCAGCTGGAGGATGGGGTCGAAGCTCTCGTCGCGGAGGCGGGTGATGTCGAACTTGCTGTAGGCTTGCAGGTCGAACTCGCGGCTGACTTGGGTGAAATCGTAGGTGGCGACGCATTTGAGACCGGGAATCCAACTGCTCTCGAACAGGGTGCCCCGGTAGAGTTGAATCTTCGAGTGCCAGTTGAACAGATGGCCGTGGCGACCGGGATCAAAGTTGCCATGCCGGAACAGGTGCAGCGGGGCGTTGCCGAGGCAAAGGACGATGGACGGCTGGAAGGCTTCGAGATCATGGTGCAGGGTGGCGATGTCATCTTGGAGATCGTGCCATGTGAACTTGTCGAAGAAATCGTTCATGGGCCTGCGCTGCGACAGGTTGCCCACGAAGCATTGGTTCAATGGGATGCCCACTTGACCGAGCACTCCGTGGAGCATCTTGCCGCTGATGCCGGTTAGGAGCGCACCGAGGTTCTCCTCATCGCGGCACGGGGCGGCACCGACGATCGCTATCCGAGCAGAGCCGGATGGCTGAACGAGCGGCTGCTGGTTAGGAATTCTCATGCATCCTTCCGGACGCCGCTTCGGTCTCCGCATCCTTGTCGGCGAGCTGGCGTTTGAGTTCGGTAATCTCCGCGTCCGCCTCCCGAGACCGTTCATACCAATACCGATCTGGATTGATGACCATTCCGTCCGCTGCCGGTGCTCCGTTGAGTGCGGCGAGGATTTCGTTGCGAACGGACCTAGGGATGCCGCTCAACGGGGCTTTCGCCATACCGTTGCACTCAAGGAACACTCGTTCATCGATCGTCCACACATCCCGCTTCTGCGCCTCGGCCCAAGCCTGCAAGTCGTCGTGGTGGATGCAGTAGTTGTTACGTTCCCAATCGAAAAACCCATCAGGCATGATGAAAACATCGTAGCACGGTTGTTGATTTAAGAACTTTCTGGGTAGTCGTTGAATCCGAAACTTCAGGCTCGCCCGCTCGACGGCGTGGCGTCCTTCCATCGTTGTTGTGTCTGGTTGGTTGATCATGGTTGTGCTTTCTGATGTTTGTTGATGATGCGTTGGAGTTTGGTGAGTCGCTTGTGGAAGAGTTGACGGTTGCTGCGGGCGGCGAGACCGGCGATGATGAGCTTGGTCCAGGTGGTCTGTCTGCTGTTGATCAGGTGCCACGATGCCAAGTAGCAGGGCTTGCAAAGATCGCGTGCATAGAGCTTGCTGCTGGAGCACTGGAGGCATTTAGTGGTTTTCATGATCGGAAAGTGATGCTCAAGGCCCGTGCATGGGCCAAGAGCGGTGGTTCTATCTCGGTTCCTTGAGCCTAGTAGGCGATCTCGGGTGCGCCGGCTGCGTTGGCGGTCCCGGCGGGTGCGAAGCGCACCTCTTGGAACTGCTTCAGATCGCCGTTGTCGTCGCGGGTCTTGCCTGCCTTGAGGAAGAAGCGGAGGACCACCTCTTTGCCCTCGAGCTGAGGGAGCAGGGTAACGAGCTGGGTGAGGGTGGGCTGCTCTCCCTTCCGCAGGAGCTTGGCTGCGACGAGCGCACCGGCGAGAGAGCGGCACCCGATCTCGGCTTGCTGACGTGCCCTTTCCTCGTTGGAGGCGGCTTCGACGTGGGTGGGACGACCGCGCCAGACCCATCCGGCGGTCTTCTGCACACCGTCCACGCTGGTGATGGTCTCGGCGATGGTTGCGCTGAGTCGGACCTGGAGGCCACGACCGTCGCGGATGTCCGAGGGATCGGGCTCGGCGAAGGTGGCGCGGCACACCTGCTCATCGAACTGCGGGTCCGTGGTCTCGATGAGGATGTCCTTGTTGGGGCTCTGCGCCACGTCGGCGATGATCGCTGCCCATTGGGAGTTCACTGGGGATGCTGAGTCTGTCATAACTATCTGCTTTCTACTGTGAGCTGTTGCTCGGTTTCTGGTTCTGTATTCAAGCCCACTTGGGGCCCTGAAATTGTGCGGAGTGTCTGGTTGAGGCTATTGCTGACTTCCTCCCTCCAGATCTTTTGCCACTCGTCACGCTGACTCTCGGCCACCAGGGGCTTTGTGTGCAGCTGGCTGATGATGTGCTTGGCCGCGTAGATGGGGTTCTCGTGGTTCATGGCGGTTTGGATGCGGTCGATCTCGCGGTCGATCTCGTGCCATGCACCGCCGGTGAGTTGAAGTTTAGATTCTTCGTATGTCATGGCGATCCTTATTTGCCGTCGGGGTAGATCTGGTTCCAATCCACGACGAGTTTACCGTCTGCATCT
>FLOH01001038.1_pt1 | contig 46342 bp, 59 predicted proteins | sample 756751 | NCBI WGS metagenome assembly FLOH01 (sample SAMEA4026879, study PRJEB14308) | marine metagenome | biome: coastal water; material: water | depth 74 m | reverse complement strand
GGCCGAACCCTATCTTCGTCGGCAGCGTCAGATGTGTATAAGAGACCCGTGGCTTGGGCTGGCGATTCATGGATATGGGCCGCAGGATTGAACGAGCCATGAATCAAGCGGTTCTTATTCGTTTAGGACTGCCCCAGGTCAGCGGCGATTCGAGAAACACCCTGCAAGCTTTGCTGGAGGTGTCTGACAGCCTGATGACCTATCGGGATCGCTATAAATCCGCCTTCCAACTGGCCCCTGTTTTGGACCTGTTACTCACCGATGAAAGTAATCCTAAATCTCTGGCCTTTCAGTTTGCCGGGCTGGTCAATCATGTGGAACATCTGCCGCGGCAGAGTGAAAAACGATTTTCCTGCGCGGAGGAACGAATCGCTTTGAAGATGCTCACGACGGTTCGCTTACTCGATCTGTCCGGTTTGCAGGGCACAGAAGAGCCGCCAGAGACTGAAGCACTTGTCACTTTTCTCAGCTCAATGGAAGCCCTTCTTAAAGAATTTGGTCAACAGGTCAGCGGGCATTATTTGAGCCGGGTGCCGACAACACCCCATTACACCCTAATCTCTACAGGTGCGCATCCGAAATGAAATATCGTATTATTCATACTACCGGCTACAGCTATTCTGCCCCGGCCTCGCTGTCACAAAATGAACTGTTTTTGTATCCTCGCGAGACGCCCAGTCAGCAGGTTGTAGACTGTCAGTTTTCGATTAAGCCTGAGCCGCAGTATATGCACCAGCGAGTCGATTACTTTGGCAATAATGTGTCTGTCTTTATGGTGCAACATCCCCATAAAGAATTGTCGATGTCTGCCACCAGCATTGTGCAGACATCCGGTCAGGGGGTTCCGCAGACAAATGAAGCCCTTCCCTGGGAAATGGCAGTACAGCGATTGGCCACCCACCTGCAGCCGATCGAACTTGAGGCGTCTCAATTTATCTTTGCCAGCCCTCTGATCACTGTCAGTGCCGGAACAAAGGCTTACGCACAACCCTCCTTTCCTCCAGGGACCCCTGTGCTTGCCGGAACCGCTGATCTAGTGCGACGAATATTTACTGAGTTTTCCTACGATAAAACTGCAAGTACCGTGGACACCACCGTAGAGCAGGTGCTGATTAACAGAAAGGGAGTGTGTCAGGATTTTGCCCATCTGGCCATAAGTTGCCTGCGTGCGCTTGGGCTTGCTGCACGTTATGTGAGCGGCTACCTGGAAACCATTCCCCCGCCAGGCAAACCCAAAATGGTGGGTGCCGATGCATCCCACGCCTGGATCTCTGTGTTTGTGCCTGATTTTGGCTGGGTGGACCTGGACCCCACCAACAACCAACACTGTAATGAAAGCTACATCACCCTGGCCTGGGGACGCGATTATGGTGATGTGACGCCAGTCAAGGGTGTGGTGATGGGCGGGGGCGGACATTTGCTCTCAGTAACAGTGGATGTGACCGCTCTGGACAGAGAACAAAAACAATGAAAAACATCGCATCGCTCACAGTGGTCTGGGGGCTGGGGGCGCCCCCCGGCTACCCGATTCGCCGTCCTGCCTCAGGAAGTCTGTCTGGGCAGCCGTAAGACTTTGACGTCCATATTCAACAGTTCCACCGGGTTGCCGAATTGTGTGTAGATGGCAACGTCTGCCGCGTCGCGACCAAAAGCGATTGCGACACGACCTCCCTGCAGATTGGCCTGTGTAGGATCGAATGTGTACCAACGATTTCCCACATAGGCCTCGAACCAAGCGTGTAAATCCATTGGCTCAAGCGCCTCAAGGTAGCCCACCACCATTCGAGCAGGAATCGATAGTGCTCGGCAACAAGCGATACCCAAATGGGCCATGTCTCGGCATACGCCGCTTCCCAACTGATTAAGCTCGGAGGCACTGATGATCTGTTGTCCTACGCCAGGGGTGTATTGTATCGAGTTGCGGATATAATTAACGATAGCATGGCATTGATCATAGCCGGGAGCCCGGCCGGTTGCGAGCGACGCAGCCATGTCTGTGAAACGATCCGATTCACAATACCTGCTCGGATACAGGAATGGCAGTGTCTCATTGGGCAACTGCTGCACTTCGATAAACGGCGCCCCAGGGGCCGTGTTGGATGCGTCCGCAGTTTCGATTTCAACGGACGTATGCACTGAAAAATGCCCGGCAGGTGCAACCAGTCGCTGACACAGGTTGCCAAACGAGTCTGTGAACTCGACCGCCGGCACACTGGGTGCCAACACGTACTCTTCACGTGCGATCCACTGCTGCTGCCCACTCCGGGGCCGCAGCATCAGCAAAAACGGTGTTGGAACCGGAATATGGAATTCAAGAAAGCAGGATGCGTTTAACCACATGACATTCCTTCACTAGTATATTTTCTGGTAATCAAGATAGCAGCTTAACCAGTACTACTCATTCTTCCATGAACTCATGTTTCAATTCTAATTCCAGAAATCAAGGCGTCCTCCCTTGACGCGTTTGAATGGATGGCTTGGCTTGGGTCGCTCCAGTGTGGGAATCTCTGCCAGGGTGGTCTCAGCATGGGCTTTCAACCTCTTGACCACCTCAGGATATTGCGCACTCACATCGGTTTGTTCACCAGGATCGGTCTTGACGTTGAACAGTGACCCGGGTTTTGACTCCGCGCCGGTGGTCAATCCCGGGTAATGGGCAGGCGTGGCCTGCTCATACGGCGCGATGATGGTCACGCCGTCCGGGCCGCGTCGATCTTTCCAGTTTGACAGGTCCTGCGGTGCACGATAGGTCTTGTGCGCCTTGACATGAAGCTTCCAGGGGCCGGAATGAATGGTCATGAGTCGTTCGTTGTGTAGGGTCACGACAAACTCATGTGCACTGGGGGCTGCTTGCGATATGAGCAGTGGCCACAGGTTCTTGCCGTCAATGGCCCGGTCTTCAGGCAGTGACAGACCTGCCACGTTGAGAATGGTGGGAAACAGATCCACGGAGGCTGCGAGGTTTGGATTGACAATCCCTGCAGGGATGTGTCCGGGCCAGCGTGCTATAAAGGGGACGCGCAGCCCCCCATCCCAGGACGTGGCTTTTTTGCCGCGCAGGCCTCCATTGTCACCTCCGTACGAGGCGCCGTTGTCTGACATGAAGATCAGCAGCGTGTCCCTGTCAATGGCGAGTTCGCGCAGCGTCTTCTGGATCTGTCCCACAGACCAGTCCAGTTCTCGAATCACGTCGCCATACAGATCGTCCGGCGTGTCCGGTGTGTAAAAGTCCTCACTGGCTGCCAGGGGCTTGTGCGGCATGGCATGGGCCAGGTACAGAAAGAACGGCTGCTTGGCTGTCACGGACTTGCGCATGAACTCAATCGAGGCCTCAGTGTATTTCCGTGTGAGATGGGCCTGCACCACGGGATACTCGACGACGGTCTCGTTTTCCACAACCTGCACAGGACGCATGTCATTGGAATACAGGATGCCCAGATAATAGTCGAATCCCTGACGTGTGGGCAGGAAGCGCGGTTTGTGACCCAGGTGCCATTTGCCTACACAGGCTGTGCGATACCCCCCTGCTTTCATGACCTCTGCCATGGTAACCTCGTCCGGCGCAAGCCCGTAGTCGTTAATCCCCTGGTCCGGTGTGGGGTTGTACACAATACCCGTACGATAGGGATAACGTCCGGTCAGCAGTGTGGCACGGGACGGGGCGCAGTAAGGCGTGGGCACCAGAAACCGTGTCAAGCGCACGCCCTGCTCGGCCAAACGGTCGATATGCGGGGTGTACGTCACCGAGTCTTCAAAACCGAACCCACCCACGTCACCGTACCCCAGGTCGTCACACAGAATCACAATGACATTAGGTTGCGGCCCAGCCTGCGCCAAACCACAAAGGGCTATACCCAATACGATCAAATAGTTGAGCCATTTCAAGGATTGCTTGTTCATTTTAATTCTCCAAAAGGACGCCCTGTAAAGGTGCGCAGATAGTCCGTCAGCAAATTTTGCATGTGCCCGCGTTTTGCCTTCTCTGTGTCGGTGAGTTGGATTTCCGACCTGGGGACACCCTTGGCATCATACAGTATATTATTCTCTTCTGTGGGATCCTCAGAAAGATCATACAACTGATCCAGTTCAAAGTAATGTGGATTCTGGGCCGAAGAAAAATGTCCCAGGTGCGAGTTCTTGACAAGATAGGGGAAATCCAGGGCCCCCTTGACAGTCCAGTCGATATTGTGCGTATTGAGCGTGTCATTTCTCAACTCCTTGAGATTCGCCGCATACAGACTGGCCGCATAATCCCAGCCATAGGTCTTCTTGAGATGTGCCTGCAAGACCGACTGGTTGTTCTTCATGGCAGCATTGGCCTGCGTGTCTGTGCTGGGGTCTGTATCCTGGGCATAGGTCTTGAAGCCAAAGGTATCCCAGGACGGGTTGTGCACCGTATTGAGGTGAGGGCCCAGGTGCCACTTTCCCACAATACCCGTGGTGTACCCCCTGCGCTTCAACTGGGTCTGGAGATTCATGCCATCGGTTTCCAGGTTCACATTGACATTCTCAACGCGCAGCATGTCACCCGCAGGAAAATGCTTTAGAAACTCCGTGGATGTATTCCTGCCCGCGTACCGGCCTGTGAGCAGTGTATACCTGGACGGCGAACACACCGTGGTGGACACATACGCGTTCGTAAAGACCATGCCGCTGTGGGCCAGGTTGTCGATGTTGGGTGTGAGCACATCCCCGCCATAATAGGCCATGGTGTTGTGCAGCTGGTCATCTGTCATGATGACGATCACATTGGGCGGATTCTTTGCCATAACGCAGCATGAAAGGAGGCTTACGACAAAGACTATCAGAGGGTTAGTGTTATTCATAGGTTGTTCTCTTCAATGAATGCTGAGTGCACTGTCACGGCAGAGGCAGCAGTTTGGCCTTGAGATCTGCCATGATGGCCCCATACGCAGGATTGTCTGCCTGATTGTACCACTCACCAGGATCTGTATCATGGTCGTATAGTTCCGCGGCCCCATCAGCCCACTGTGTATAGCGAAAATGCCCATTGCACACAGATCGGTTGCGGCCTCCACCAGACTGGGTATGGGCCACTCGGTCCCACCGGTGGATGGGATTCTGAATCAGTGGCACAAAGCTCTTGCCCTCCAGGGCCCCCGGCAATTTCAGACCGGCCAGTTCAGTGACCGTGGGAAACACGTCTATCAGTTCAATAACGCTGGGACACACCTTGCCGCGACTCGTCATCTCTGGCAGACACACCAAAAAAGGCACCTTGGCATCGTAGTCAAAGAGCAATGTCTTGTTCCACCACCCACGTTCGCCCTGATGATAGCCGTGATCCGTCCACACCAGAACAAGGGTGTCTTTCCACAGATCCAGATGCTCCATGGTATCCAGGATCCTGCCAATCTGCGCATCCGAGTAGGTTGAGCAGGCTGCATAGCTGCGCAGGAACTCCAGGCGCTCCTGATCTGTCATGGCATCAAAGGCACGCTTGTTCGCATTGTTGGGTATGGCCATGGGCGGCACGGGCGTGGCATCGGCCGGGTCCCTATGGAGTTTCAGACTGCTCAACGGATAACGGTCAAAGTATCGCTTGGGTGCCACAAAGGGATCGTGCGGTTTCTTGAAACCCACAGCCAGAAAGAACGGCTTGTCACGCTTTTCGTTCAACACGTTAATCGCCTTTGCGGCAATCTGACCGTCGTCCAGGTCCTCATCTTCGCAATCCGGCGCACGCCAGCGACACCACTTGATGACCCCCTTGGTCATACTGACCCAGTCGCCCTGCTGGCCAGCCGGTGTTTCAGGAAAGCCGTTGATCTGGATATCCCAGGACACAGGATCCATCTGTCTGCCGTGCAGAATCTTGCCAAGGCTGACCGTATGGTACCCATTCTGGCGAAAGTGCTGCGGCAAGGTGATAGCCTGGGCGATTGCCGGGTTTTTACTTTGCCTGAAATAGGCCTTGTTATCATGCACGCCTGTCGTATTGGGACGAAGCCCGGTCAGAAACGAGGTACGACTGGGATTGCAGAAGGTCGCCTGACAATAGGCATGGCTGAACTTCAGGCCCTGAGCAGCCAGGCGATCCAGATTGGGCATGGCCACGCTATTGGCACCGGCAAACATTTCATGATCACGCAGGTCGTCCACCACAATGAGCAGGACATTGGGCCTTGTTGCAACCGCACCAGAGACCACACTTGCGCACAAGACACACAAAACAATCAGGCAAACACGCTTCATCTTCATTGACTCCTCATTGTGACTGACACATTCGAATACGCAAATCGTGCTCGTGCTCAGAGAGCGAAGCGAACGGTGCTCGTAATCGTGCTCGGCCTTTTTCCCATAAGTTTTCGATTACGATTACGAGCACCGCTTCGCTGCGCACGAGCACGACAAAAACGGACTCAATTCATTTATGAAACAATACTACTCACGCGAAGGCATGGTCTCTGTCATTGCCATGTCGCCTCGCAGCATCTTGGCACCCAGACCCGTTAACCAGAGGTAATGGTCCGTGGGCATGCCCTCGTAATCGATAAACTTTGTGACAGAACCATTGGGTGGATTGTTGCTGCACTTCATGATGGCCGTGCCTTCATCGATTTCGTCAAACATGGCCACATAGATCATCTTGGCCCCCGCCGCAATGGACGTGTGGATCTGATCCCAGTAGAAACGCCCCTTGTGTCGGGGGATCGCACCCAGGGGACGTACAGGCTTCAAGGCCTCGTTGGACAGGTTGTGCCAGGTAAAACCAGGCGTGACAATGGGCACGTAGTCGACCTTGCGATTTGCACACCAGGCGATGTCAGCCTTGATATGGTCACGAAGACGGTCCATCTCATTGTGCACCAGGGGCGTGAAGCGCTGTACCATCCAGGGCAGTACGATATCCGCGGATTCTATGATCTCGTGGAGATAGGGATCAGGCAGACAGTCTGCATTGAGCTCGCGAAAATAGGTGGGCACACCCAACATCACCGCGCAGCCGCCATAGACCGGATCGTTCTTGAGAAAATCGATCAGCTTGTCAATGCCGATGTGACGGATGTTGTACGACCGATCCGGAAAACCGAGTCCCCAGATCGTGACCAGGGGTTTGCCCCTATGGAACAGGTAGGTCTCCTGATTTGTCACCTTGAGATCGTCGACCAGTTCCTTCCAGTCCGTGATAATGGCCGAGCAGTCCTCGCCCTGAGACCTCAATCCGGACAGATCATACATCACGGCAAAGGCACGGTCATACTTTTTAGACGCGGCCATGGCATGCCTGAGAATGACATTGCCTGACTTGTTCATGTCACGCGAACGGGCCACACCAAAGAAACGCTGCATGAACACGCCATCCACGCCATAGTCCTTCATCCACTTGAAATGCAGATCCGTGGTACTGGCATCCAGGGAACTGAACACGCGAGCGGCCGTGCCATCTGCATGCTTGAATGACGTTTCATAGGTCTTCTCATATTCAGACACATCCGGCCAGATATCAATGGTGCAGCGCTGCTCATTAAAATCCCGGCCCCTGCCAAAATGCCCCCAGCCACGCCCGGATCCATCACCCGGCGCCCGGAACCACCCCTGATACCCGGCCATGACTAGGCCCTCGTAACTGGGGTAGCGTCCCACCTGGCCATGCTTGGTGTCAGCCTGTACACACACGGCCCCAAACAAAATCAGGCCAGTACTGATCACGAGTCTCCAACTTGCCTTCGTTGTCATGCGCATTGTGCCACATCTCCTTCAGACGCCAGTGTCTTTTACATTTTCATACAATTTCGAGTCATAGAATTTGCATCCAATCATAACATCAACAGCCCAAAACAGCCAATGTGAAAATCATACGGCTTCTTGGACAACTCTGACATTTGTGTTATGATTCGTGCTTCTTAATCTGGAGGCACTGGATTCGTATGAAAATACTCTTTGTCGGTGGCACGGGCGTGATCAGCCTGGCCTGCTCGAAAGCGGTTTTGGCCCGCGGCGATGAACTCACTCTGCTGAATCGAGGTGTATCAGGCAATCCCCTGCCCCAGGGCAGCCAACACCTGCAGGCTGACATCAACCAGCCGGATCAGGTGGCCGCCCTGCTCAAGGGCAGAACTTTTGACTGCGTCGTGGACTGGATCGCCTACACACCGGCCGATGTGCAACGGGACATGGCCCTCTTCCGCGACAAGACGTCACAGTACGTGTTCATCAGTTCTGCGTCCGTGTATGCCAAGCCCCCGCAGTTGCCTGTCGTGGAATCCCATCCCATAGACAATCCCTTTTGGGACTATGCCCACCAAAAGATTCTCTGTGAAGCGTGGTTAAACGAGGCAAGTCAGAAGAGCGGGTTCCCAGTCACCATCGTGCGCCCCTCCCATACCTACGATGCCACCAAGGTTCCGCTGCGTGGCGGGGTCACCACTCTGCATCGCCTGCTCAATGAAAAACCGGTGATTGTCCACGGCGACGGCACGTCGCTCTGGACCTTGACGCACCACACCGATTTTGCCCGAGGCTTCGTAGAACTGCTGGGAAACGCCAAGGCCGTCGGACAGACCTATCACATCACAGCTGATGAGGTCTTGACCTGGAATCAGATCTACCAGACCATGGCCCAAGCAGCCGGTGTAGAGGCCAAGCTATTTCATTTATCATCAGAGACTATTCTGGGTTACGATCAAGAATGGGGCGAAGGCCTGTTGGGAGACAAGGCCTACAGCATGGTCTTTGATAACAGTAAGATCAAGGCCCTGAACCCCTCGTTTCAGGCCCAGGTCCCCTTCTCACAGGGGGCTCGGGAAATCCTGGCATGGGTTAAAAGCGATGAGCAGCACCAGGCCATAGATCGTCAGTTGGATGCCACCATGGACCGTATGCTCAGCGACCCTGCCTGCACAGAACAAGACCAGGACAAGTCGTAATGGATTCATTGCCAGAAGATGTGTGACCCAATGTCGCGTGAAACGAAAGGAAAACCGAATGTCAATTGACTTTGCCTGTACGAGACGTCTGATCCTCAGAAATACCCTGTGGCCTGTTTCAGCTTTGATTGTTTTATCATCCATGTCTTTAATCGCGGCCGAACGGACGGCTGCGCCAGTGGCTGCGCGTGTCCATGCGGTAAGTGATATAGGCCACCAGTTTACGTTTTACGCGGACGGCAGGTTCCATACACAATACCTCCCAGGCCAGCCGAGGTCCATGTGTTGGGGCGCCCTGTACAACTATGATTTTTCAAATGCCAACATGCTTATCCTCCTGGGCTGTGAAAATCGTCTGGCGTATGTGCCCAGAGACATTGAAACCATCAAACAGTTCCTTGCAGATGGCGGCGGCGTGGTCATTCTCTCCTCAGCCGATGCCACACAACAGAGCAAACTCACCGAAATCTTTGGATGTACCTTCAAGTCTCGTGCGGCAAAGCCATTCTATGGAAGCCTCCCGGAAATGGAGGGTGACATAGAGGGGCGTGCTGATTGGATTCAGCTCAAAGATCCAGCACAATGGGAGGTACTCATCAAGGATGCAGATTCAAAGCCGATTCTCGTCCGAACAAAAGCCGGCAAGGGGTGTCTGCTGATCGGCGCACGCGGCCTGGCAGGCAGCAATCCAAACGCCAAAGACAATATCAACGCCGTCTGGTGGAAGCCCCTACTCGTCCAGATCGCGGCAAACAAGACGATCAATCCCAAAAAGGGATTTGGCCGCCTCGGCTTTGGCCAACTGGAATACACAGATCACCTCGGCAGCATCAAGCTCCACTATCACGAATATCTGAAGCCCTACGCCAAAGCCATGGCTGACATCTACGAACGCACCAAACCGGTCATGCGTCAGCGTATGGGCGTACCCCTGTCCGAGGGCATGGCAGGGGCCATCGGCCTGCTCGCCACAGGCGGCGGCGGATTCTCATCGGGCCGTACGCTCGGCCTCGCAGTCTTCTGGGGCGGCTTCCCTGAACGTGAAGACGGTATGATCGAATTCATCACGCACGAGACAGTGCATTCATGGGTGCTTCCATTCGCTGAGATATGGAACGAACCCATTGCCACGTACGTGGGCGACCTCGTCATGACAGACATGGGTCACAGAGAAGAAGGCATGAGAAGGATTGAGGCCACCATTGCCCGTGCCACAAAGATCGACCCAACCATGAAGCTCTACGACCTCAGCGGCAAGAGCCTCAAAGACATCCCCCCCCTGTCAGGCGGTCAGGCAAACAACATGCACTGGGGCAAGACATTCTGGATATTCGAACAGCTCCGAAAAGAGAACCCCGACGTGGTTGCCGACTACTTCAAGGCAAAACGGAAACTCGCCATACCGGGCCAATTGAAGACGTACGACGCCAACGCCACGGTCGCCGTCATGAGTGTGGCCATGGGCAGGGACATGTTCCCATGGTTCAGAGAGTACGGCTTCGACGTAAACCAAGAGGATTCACCCATAAAGCTGGATCTCTAAGCGGTTTCAGATAAGTCTTTGTCGCTTTGATGAACAGTCCTTAGAGGATTCCATTTTTGTCTTTAGGAAACACCGATACCCCGGTTCTTGTCCTGCTGAGCTGTCGCTTCGGCGACCGGCCCTTTCATGCAGCCATAACCCGGTTCTAACGCTGTAAGTGGTGCTTTTGACAGGAAGAACTGGAAGGGCGGGTGCCGGTCTCGTAGGGTCCCCTCTTGATCGAACGCCGCCGTCAAGACACGCTGCGCGTGCGGTCCTTGGGGGACCGTCCTGCACCTGTCTCAGCTCTGAAAACAAGTTTTCGACACCGAGCCAGACTTGGACTTGGATGACGGCTTAGATTGGGAGTCGCATGAGCCTTTAATAGTCGGGCGCTAATCAGATGGAAGGTTCTTGTTTTTATGCGCTGACGCGTTGGTGAATGGTCCCTGCGCCAGAAAACCAAGCCGTTCTGAGAAGTGGGCGAAGGAGGACTTGTCGATCAAACGGAGTTTGAAGAGACGGGTCCAACGTAGCACACGCAGGTCCCGAAGGGACCTGGAACGGCGGACCTTCGATCCAGGCGACAGCCCATCAAACCAGCACTTCCAACCGAATAGCCCCAGGACACTCACAGGATACGTAACCAAGGACACCGAAATGAGTACTCAGTGTCCGCACACCTTCGCGAACGCCTTCCTTTTCTTCCAAACTTGTTATTTGTGAACCAAGTCCCTCCAGCGATATCATTGAATACTTCTATATTATCTACAGAATGGTGGTATACAGTTTCACCCTGTGCCTTTACAAACTCCTCAGCTGTCTTATACTTAGCGGCTTCTTTTTCAAGAGTCTTAGTAGCCGCCTCTGGGACGGCATTAGCTTTTGGGAGCAAGTCCGGTTCGACTATTTCCTTAATCGGTTTGGGATTATCGAGTGCATCTAATGCCTCACGTAGTATTCCGATATCTTCAACCGTATTAGCAGTCCGCACTCCGTTCTCAATAGACCGTAGCATTTTTGATAGGATAGTTCTCAGTGTTTTCGATGTAAATACCATCTTACCGACTTTATATGTTCCGCCAAGTGCTAAGGCAGCGAGGATAGCTGGACTCGAGAATACTCCAGTTAAAGCAGATACTGTAAATCCTCCTACTCCTAATCCAGTAAGTAGTTTATTATCACCAACAGATCTAGACAGCTTATCAAATACTGTCATATTAAGATCAGCTTGATTCTTTGCAGATATCAAGTCAATAGCTTCATATTGGTGAGTCTGTCGTCTCATTCTATTTTCGAATGCTCCACCTTCTGGAAGTTTCTCAGCAACGAACTCGTTTGCTACTCGTCTGATATCTCTAACAGCATTCTTCTGAACGTTCTGTGCCGGATCTTTACTGAATACGTCTATACCTAACCTTTCGATACTTTTATCAAAGTTCTTTCTAGCTTGTAGTAATCCGGATAGATTATTCTTCTGTTCTTTTAGCTGCTTCATGAACTCTTCAACTACGGAGTCATAAGCATTCTCGATTGTTCTATCACCTGCAAACAGCAATCGGTTATTCTCCTTTGCATCGGTGAACTTCTTCAATAGTTGCTTATCGTTAAAAATCGCATCATTGTCTTTCAGATGCGCTATTACCTCATCAGCAGTCTTGCCTATATCTTTCTTTAGCAGCTGTATATTCTCTGGTGCTGACTTCTTAGGATCAATAACTCCAATAACATCATCTGCTATAGCAAGCGTTCTTCTATTTGGTGTAGCTGTTATAGTTCCAAATCGTCCTTTCTCTGCACCACCTGACTGAAGAGCTGCAGTACGTTCTTTCTTAGTCAAGTTTGGAGAGATCATATCGATAACCTCTTTCTTAGCTTTAGACTCTACACTCTCTTCAAGTGCTCTAGCTGCTCCACCAGCTGCCTTACCGCCACCCGATAGTCCAGCCTTACCCTCAACTAGTAATCCTTTAAGTGGACCTTGAAGTGGTTTTAGCAATTCGCCGATTGGAACAATGGAAGCTATATTAAGGGTTGCTTCTAAGTCTTTGGCAATATTGGGATTTTCATCTTTCCAAGCAGCATAGTCTTCCATTTTCTCAGGTACACCAGCTTTTTCCAAAGTAGTCTGTAAAACACTTTGTATATCTTGAGATAGTTTATCTTTCGTTTCTCGTGGAAGACTTCCAATAGGAGTCTCTGCCACGAAACTCTTAATAGCAGCTCCAAGTAAGCTAGCACCTACATCGCTAAGTCCTCCAATAATATCACCAGCTATTCTTAGCTGAGATTCCTTTTGGTATGCAATTCCAGTAACTGCTTTTTTGGCAGCATCTGTCGCCGTACCATCTGTCTGTTGTCCTTCGGCTAGTCGTTCAGTTGTATTGGCAAACTCGCCAGCTCTCCATTTTGATCGTTCTACTATGTCTTCTCCGGCTCCAAGTACAGCACTTGCCTTATCTAGATGTTTGCCGAACATACTATCTATGAGCTTGTTCTCCTTTCCCTTTTGGACAAAGTCATTAACCTTCCCAAATATGCTCTTCTTTGGTTCTTGTTGTTGAACTGATTGTTCTGCTACATTTGGTGCAGTAGCGGGACTCTCATAACCTTCTAGTGTATGTCCTTTAGCAACTAGATCGTCGATAATGCTCTCGGGACTCACTCCATCGGGAGCATTGGCGATTATCTCCTTGACCTTACTCCTTGTTAAATATGCCATATCTTTTTATAAGTCTAATGAATCTATATAACTACTTGCTTCACTTGAGCTATTTCTATAAGCAGCCCCGATACCATCATCGCCGAAAATCTCAGTGTAACCACTTACACCCATAGACTCACTATATATAAAGTCAAGATCTCCAGTAAACACTTCTTTCAGAGCACTTATCTTCTGAGTGTTGAGCTCTGACGTCTTATCAATAGATGGGAAGATCGAAGCATATTCAGCAGCTTCTTGAACACTAAATGCTGCACCAGACAAATCATGTCGATACTTTTGAACTGCGGTAGCAATCTTGGTACCAATTCTTGCAAGATTGGAATTTCCTTGTCTTCCAACTTTTTCTTGCATTTTCTGGATCTTGCCCTTAAAGAGTCCGGTGTCTCCACCGAGTCTTTCATACTCCGATAGGTCAGATTCAATCTCTTGTAGGAATTGAACTGTACGGTCCTTAGCTGTAGCTACTTGTCTTTCTTCGCTGCTAAGTGAGCTATTAGCTGCAATCTTTATTGTCTCCGCTGCTTTATCAAGATTGCCGTCTTCAAGATGCCTGTCAAGTGTATTAAAGAACGACTCTGACTTAGCCTCTGACATGCTGAATGATAAGTTCTCAGCAATATCTCGATATGCACCAGTAAATAACTCGGAGTCTCCCGAGAATCTTAACTGATCAGATATTTGATCTGCCGTTTGCCCTTGACTCATTAGACTAGCAACGGTATTAAGGATTTCCAGCTTGTTACCAGATCTCTTGCCATAAGCATCAACTGCTAATTTTCTAGCTTCTAATTGTTGGCCTGGTAGAAGTTCATTAAATAACTTGGATCCGCCACCAGTATAAGATGTAAGTTGTCCACCAGCTGTAGTACCAGCTGTAGCTTGCGATTCATATCGGTCTTTCAAATCTGCATTATGGAATCCCATAATTATTCCACCATTACTGTCCATATTATCATCAGTCAGAGCAATTGAGCGACCATAATGTACCTTCCCTGAATATCCTGAGCTGTTACTCTCAGCTAGAATTGCAGTGCGCTCACCTGTTGTTGGGTTGGTTTGGACATCTGTAACAAGAGCAATATGCCCATATTTCTTACTTTCATTAGTCAGAATCCAGTCTCCCTTACTTACATTTGAAGTTGTAATACTTGGATCAGCCCATGCTTTCTTAGCTGCAATATAGTCCATTGAAATTCCGTCAACAGAGTAAGGAATTGAACCAGGCTCTGCAATGGCATATCCAAACTGAAGGCACCATGACTCATTTACTCCATTTTCATCCACAGAGAATCCTTGTCCTTCTGGAAAATCCGTCATTAGGGTATCGGCTTGTAGGCCGGCTCCACTACCTCCACCGATATTTACAGGTGTAGCAACTCCGTTATTAATGCTCCAGAAAGTTTCATTGCCATTCGCATCCGTTATCTTTTTGATATCACCACCATTACTTCCTATATTACCAGTCTTTATATACGTAAATCCAACTGGTGAAGTTGGATCAGCTACCTGCATATATACATCTCCTGTAATACTATTGATCTCAGCAGTTCCTCGACCAGTTCCAAGGAATGTACTGTCTCCAATCTTAACAGTAGTTCCACTTGGTTGTGAACCTAGATATGTATCAAGTTTCATTGCAGCATCTAGAGAAGCTACTAGTTTTTCGTCTTCATTCTGAGCATAATCAGATTTATATATATCTGAGAATGTACCTTGAGGAAGTCCTAACTGAGCATCTAACTTATTTAGAAAGTCTTGAGGTAAATCTTCAGGTGCTGTGCCCGACTTTGCAAATAACTCATATTGTCTAAGTGCCTTTTCTTCAGCCTCCTTCTTCATGTCTTTGCGACCTTGGACAATGGCATTCAATCCTACTAATTGAGCTTCTATAGCTGCTTTCTTGCCAGATCTAACTGCAGCCTGCTGTTGAGGTGATAGCCATCTTAAGTCTTCTGGCGTAACAGCATCTCCAAGTAATGCTGCCATCATTATTCCTTTCTGCTGGAGGATCTGATTATCATAACCACCAGGAGCATTCATGGCATTATTGTATCCAGTTTCTGCACCTGCTTTAATAACGTCAGACATCGTATCTGCATAGCTCTTTGGACCTTCAGGAGTCACTACTTTGTCTGACTCTGGAGTAGTTGGTGGAGGAGTTGTTCCACGTTCTGCTTGAGCAGTTTGCAATGTACCAGCCTTCTTTGCTGCCAGCTCTTCTGACGTAGCTACTCTTGGCGCTACCATCTGTTCTGGTTGTCCTGCATCAGCTATATTAACTGGTGCTTGTGCTTCTCCTTCTAGTGGAGCTACTCCATATAAATCAGGCCGCCCTGATACTGTTGGCGTTCCTCCTGAAGAACCTTGTGTCTGCAAAGCGATGGCTTCGGCTAAACTAGATCCTTTCCCGAATACTGTTCCTGTATCTACTCCTACGATCTCAAAGGTATCTGTATCAACCTTTGTGTTTTCACCATACCGTGATGTGGACTTCTTTTGTTCTGGTGATGAACTTGTTGGTGTTTTTTCTTGTGGCATAATCTTTTTATTAGAATGTGCTAACGCCGCCTTCACCAGCGACAATTTCTGTTCGTCTTGTTCGAGCTAGCTTCTCAAGTTCAGCTGCACGTAATTGTTCTGATGTAGTCTTTTCGCGTTCTAGAGAACCTCTTACTCCAGGTGTAGCAGTAAACATACTTTGATCAGATCCTGCAATAGCTGCAGATCCAAGAATATCTTCAGTTTGTCGACCAAAGTCCTCGATGCCCTTAGCGAATCTAGCTTCTGCACTAGATGAAAGTAATCTCTGCTGTTCTGGTATAAGCCCTTCGCCCACAGTAGTTCCTAGCAATTCATCTGTAAATCTACTTTCTTTACCAAGTTGTCTTGCAGCTTCACCAGTTGACGTCATACCAGTAGCTTCGAGTCCAGCCTTAGTTCCTCTTATCTGTTCCTCACGTTGAATTCGCTCTAACTCAAGAGCTCTAGTTCTCTCTTCGCTTTGGAACTTCATCTCTTTTTCAAAATTCTCTACCCCTCTACCAAATGCCTGATTGTAGTAAGGTGCAAACTCATCTTTGGCAGTCTGCATAAAGCTAGTGATATCTTCTTCTGATATAACCAGTCTTCCAATCATCTTTGTTAGAAGATCTTTATCATCTCCAGCTGCGAGGTAAGCTGCTTCAAATTCCTGTATCTGTTCAGGACTATACCCAGAAAGATCAATATTATCTGGAAGAATATTGCTTGTACCAGTAGCTTCGTTTCCAGCCATGGTATCTACCGCACTTGCATCAGAGGATGCACTAGAAGTTGATTCTGTTGGCTGCTTTTGGCCATTATCTGCAGTAAATGCTCCAATTTCGTTAGGCTTGCTGCCAGACTGCCTTTCTGTCTGCTTTCCTAAAGCGTCTTTGATAGAGCCGAATCCTCCTTCCATTAAGTTGCCAGTACGAGTGCCAAGTATCTCCCAAGCATTGGTATCAGGATTAAACTTCACAGTAGTGGGCTCACCTTCTCTCATAGTGCGTTCTCCTACAGCTGCTTCACTGGCAGGAATATAACCAGATGCTAATCTCGTAACTCCTCCAGCAGCTATACCTGTACTCGGATCTTTGGTGCCTGATCGAATATCAGTGAAGTTCTGAATCATTCCAGTTGCTTGGCTTACCAAGTCGTCCATACCTAAAAGCGAAGCCATCTTAGCCTTCTCTTCAATGGAACTTATATATTGGTCTGCTCTTTCAGAATTCTTTTGGAATTGTGTGATAGCCTCTTCAGGAGACAAGTTGCTGTAGTCAAAAGTATTTGCAGCATTACTCATCTCATTTTCCAAACTCTTCTTGATATCCGTTTTTGACTCTCTAGCCCTTTGAAGTACCTTTGCCGCTCTTGTAGGCTGAGCACTGCCAGTTATCCATTGATATGCTCTGTCGGCGGCATACTCGGACTCTGTCATTCCCTTAGAGTCATATAGGTCCTGCAAAGAGTCTACGGTTTCCCGCAGATTTCTAGCACTTGGATTGTCGCTGGATTCTTTAAATGCAGTATAACCATCATAAGCCTCACGTTGATTTTCCTGTGCTTGATTATATGCAGTTTGCAAAGCAGATAACTCATTTGTAGCAGACTGTACTGAGCCAGTTTGACCTCGTTGTTGGTAGGCTTGTATCTGAGCTTGCTTCCCTTCCAATGCCTTTCTAGCAGCTTCTGTTTCACGCCAAGTATTATCAAGACTATTACCAGTCTTTTCGTTATAGGCTCGTACTGTGTCTTGAGTAAACGCAGAGGCTCGAGCATTTAGTCTATTCTTTTCTTGAGGTGAACTATCGTCTCTCCATGCAAACTTAGTTTTATCCGTACTATCTGGATTTCGTATATCGTCTAAAGATCGTAAGGCCTCCATAGCCCATTCGACTGGTGAACTATTACCAACAGCTCCCCAGAAACTAGCAGTATTCTGAGCTGCAATAATAGCATTGGCAGCATCGCGGATACTGTCAGCATCTGAGCCTACATTCTTGAACCTTTGATCCAAGTAATTGTTTACTGTAAATGGCATATTAAATTATTTCACTTAAATCTTTGAGTATTCGTTCTAGCTGTTGTGGTGTATGACCAGCCGTCTCTAAGTCCTTCTTAAACTTATCTATTCCTTTCTTTCTTATCTCTGCTTCCTTATGTGGATTAGACTTAAAGGATAGTCCGTTATTCCAAATTGCTGGGCAGTTTTCTTCTAGTTTTGTTAGCTCTTCTTGTGTAGGACTTGTCTCTACTATATCCAACTCGTCTCCAACGATCGGAGGTGTATCCGATCTCATTACCACTGCACCATTTTTTCTTACTACTAAATACATATTAAACTGCCAATTGAACTAAATTACCAGTAGCACCAGTGGTTCCAGTTTCTCCAGTAGCACCACTCCAATGTCCCCAAGTAGCATTCTCAAGTCCACCTGTAGATGTACCAACTGCTCCAGTGCCTCCAGTACCACCTGCTCCACCGGCAACTGTAACCGATCCACTGTTGGTAAGTGTAGAGTATATTATTACCAGTGCACCGCCATTTCCTCCAGCCCCTCCACCTCCACCTGACGATCCGCCCGCAGCTCCAGTGGAGCCTGTCTGTGCACTCGATCCTGCATTGCCGCCATTTCCTCCAGCCCCTCCAGCTGCAGTAATAACTCCTGTTGCAGACACTACAATTATCTTTGCATAAATTCCTACAATTCCTCCTGGACTTCCAGCTCCGCCACCGCCACCGCCTCCGCCAGATGCTGCTCGTCCACCTGAGCCTGTATCTGCCACCGCTCCTGCTCCTGCTCCGCCAGTCCCCCCAGTTGATGAAGGAGAAGCTGTTAGTGGTGCATTGGAAGGGAAGAAATCTTGTAGCAACCAAGCGCCCATCACTGTATTTGGTACGTTGAATACTGTTCCAGTAGGAGCTATGCCAACTCCAGCATCTAAACTAGAGCCGCCATTATTTGTAGTGCCAGATCCATTTGTACTTTTACCAATAGTAGCGGCATACCCGTTATCTCTACCGCCTCCTTTACCTCCATCAACACCCGTGGTACCCGTTAGAGACTTGGCCACAGCAGTACCACCTCCAGATGCCGTACAATCGTTTCCAGGATTATTTTGTGTTATTCCACTCTTACCATCAGAGCCATTCTCACCAGCGATAGTTCCTTTTAATGATCCATCAGCTTGTGCCGCTCCAGCAGTTCCAGCAGTTCCTGGAGTTCCTGCTACAGTAGGTGAAGCATCTCCTCCGTTAGAACCAGCATTACCAGATAGTCCCGCACGGCCGATCGTTCCGTTCACTGTAAGTGTTCCCTGTACATGCACTCGAAACCCTGCAGTATCTAATGTAACTCCTGAGTCAATGGTCAGATTTGTATAAAACATGTCAGTAGTAAGAGATGTATTGCCACTGATAGTTACATCCCCATCTTCTCCAGTTCCATAGATATCTTGTAAAGAAAGGTTTGAATTATTCACATATAAGTTCGTTCCGTTAAAGTTCATTGAGTTGGTAGCATTGCCAAGTACCATCTTAACTAAATCATTATCGCTATCATCAATGCCCAAGATAAATCCGTTGGTCGTATCATCAAAGTCTGTTTTACCGGCTGCAATCCAAACATCACCACCGTCAGGAGTAATGTCTAGTGTAATCTTCTTGGATGTAATTGTACCAGCAAGCAACTTGTTCACTCGCATTGATCCGATAGTCTCATTTACTATCGACCAATCTGGAAACTCTTGCTCAGTTTGTGTGAGCTGTGTATTTATTTTTGTGCTAAAAGTATCGTTTGGCAAAGATGGAGAGTCATCAATAGAGCCGTCACGTCTATGCGTTCGGCTAAACCCTAGATCTTCTAGAGATCTTCGTCTATCCCCACCAATGTCAGCAATACTTGGCATACTTAAACTTTGAACGGCTTATCGATTGAGTAGTCAACGCTGAATCCGAACATTGACCAATATGGCAATTGCCCAGACTCTGTACCTTCTATTTGTAGAATGTGACCGCTGTTAGGTCTAGTCTGATACTCGTTTATATACTTCTCTAGTTGACCAAGCTTCTTAAACTCAGTTAAGGCTAGGGTATTGTTATCAATAACACGAGCCTTTAAGTCTACTCCTTGCGCTCTATCTGCGTAAGCAATTATCTTATTGATTTGCTTGACTTGAGATATTGCACCAAGCGTAATGCCACCAGTTTGAAACCATGATATGATGTCTGAGCCGTCATCTGAAGTAAGTATCGTTGAGTCTGTAAACTTCCCAAGCTCATGTACGTCACCCGAATTGTCCCCCATCCATAGATGGTCTTGTCCAGATGCATAGAACTTCGCAAATATGGTCATCGTGTCTGCATACTCATGAACTCTCCAAGTCATCGTTGGTATGTTTAGTACAAGCGAACAATTGGTGTAACTGACTCCGTTAACCGTTACACTTCCAATATATAGGTGATATTCCTCATCCACAACTTCAGCAAAAGCTCCAGTCATATTTGAGAACTGAACGAAGTCTTTGACGCGACCAGATACATTCTCGGGACGACCTCCTGTGCTCATCCATACTCCATCTCGATCAGCCCATATCATATAACCACCACTGTTCTTGATGGTCCTATGTGCCGAGCAACCAACATCCCATACTTTCTTAAACTCACTCTGGTTATACATATATGCAGAGTATTCTGTAAATAGAACGAGTCTATCCCAGTTGCTACCACCTCCAGTAAGAGCTTCGCTATAGTCAACGTCTATAAAGTCGTTGGTCGTATCCCAAGAGATAGTTCCACCTGAAGGAACGCTTGAAAAGTATGTCCTATAAGGCGTTGCTGTACCACTAATATCTGTATTCAAAATATAAAGTCTATCTCTATATCTTAGAATAAACTTAGCGTTTGGCATTGAGGTCGTATTTGTAGTACCGAGTGTAGTTCCGGTAAGCGTTCTAGGAGCAATAAATCCATCAGTAGAACCCCAACCAACGAAGTAGCAATACGAATCGAAGTCTGCCATTTCGACATTTATATTTGCCTTATTTGCCCAAGCAGTCTCTGCTGCCGCTACCTCCGTCCATGTTGTACCCGTTGAGTAGAATAACTGTGTGTCATCACTTCCAGAGTCGTTAACAGTAGCAAGCATCTTCTGAACACTTGCAGATTGTCGAAAGTTATGAAGTCCAGTAATAGATTTGCCAGCCTCTAGTGCTGTTCCAATATTCTTATATCCAGGACGCTTCATAATCGCACCCAACTTGTAGGTTGTGACTACGTTATCCATCAGATATAAGCCTGTAGGAGGAACCAGGTGAGGCGGTACATCCGTATAAAGTCCTTCAATGTGTGTTAGGTGATCTACAACCATATTAGTCTAGTCTATATCGTCTGTTAGAAGCTCCATCTCGAACTGACATAGTAGTAAAGGTGTAGTATTGCTCTTGATCCATTATCTGCAACCTATCTTTGCGAGCCTCCATTTCTAACATACTCCTATGCTTTGCAAGTAGTCTCTCTGCATTCTCAAGATTGCCCTTTCTAGATTCTATCCGTCCTGCAACATAATACTTGGCAATATGAGGAAATGTTATAACTGTCGTTTCTGACAATGCAGTGATTCGTGGGATCTTATAAAGATATTGTAGTTTGAACTTATAGTTTGCGACCGAGCTGTTGCAAGGAACATCCGTTATCAGATTGCCGTTAAATATAGTGTACTTATATGGCGCACCAGGCGAAATACCTTGCCACACAACTGTATCAACTGCCCTAGTAGCTGTGATTGATCCCGTTCCAGATGCTGGGATACCAGTAAATGTTCCAGTAGAGTCTGTTTTACCCGTATAAGTAACCGTATCTGCTCCTACATATATGGTTCCGCTATCAGCGAACTCATAGGTATCATCTACAACTAATGTCGTGTCTCCTGCTGATGCTTCCGTAGCAACTTCAGTACGTTTTTTGCCATCATAAATGTCGATATAGTCATCATAGCTCATATTCCACAGATGATTTGCACCGAGTTTAACGGAGAGAATGCCTTGAGATGAGTCTGGATACTTAATCTCATTGGTTAGTCCAGACAGGGCATACTTTTCAGTATTTTGGACTGCTGTTAAAGAGGAGGTATCTTCCGCTATTTCAAATGCCCAATCTTTAGACATCCCGTCGGCTGTAATATAGTGTGCGACTTCATCTTGCCATGCATTTATATAGTCAATCATCAACTCCCAAGTAAGGAAGTTATTATCAATCTCAGCATCTGCTTCAGACACACCAGCTTTTACCATCTCTAGTGCAGAGTTGTATGCGGGACCACCAGCAAGTATGTAGTCACTAGCAGAACTCTCAGTGGTTCCGTCGGTAAAGGTTACGTAGTAGTAAGCATAGGCAGTATCTGTATTTATCAGCGTGTACTCAGATTGTTCTTGGTTCCATTGGACCATCACAGTATCTACTAACTGTGTACCAGAGGCGGTTATAGCATCGATAGACGCTATCAGAGTTCCAGATCCACCGTCTGTAGCTGCACCATATATCTTAAATCCGCGCTCCAATATACGAGTAACAGGAGCGTCAATTGAATGTGCAAAGCCTAGTGTGTTTGTAACCGTCATGGAAGTGCCACGAGTCACAGCTCCATTTACATCACAGTCTTCGGTCTTTGAGTCGTTAATCTCACCGATGATGAACCAGTCATTATCCGCAAAGCCTTTATTATCAATAACTGTTAGCGCAGTTCCAGCAGCCGCTATTGGTGAACCAACTCTCGTTCTTGTATACCCAGAGATATCTGGATGAGCAACTCGAATAGTACTACCAACAAGCGATAGTATCTTTGGTGTTTGTAATACTTTTGATAGCATATTCTTTTATTTATAATCTACTTAATCCTCAGCTCCTTGCCCCCCGAAGTTGTCCCATTTACTTCGGGAGAAGCGTAAGCCAGCAAGTTTCCCCTTTCGGGGGGTAAGAAGCCGAGGGTAAATAGGTTATTTAAGCGAGATTGGTCCGTTAGTAAGGAACCGGATTACTACGTTTAACGATCCCCATGCGAATAAGATCCATTCGATCTCTACCTGTGAGAGCGTTAGGCTCTTTGTTGCGAGCAATAGGATTGAAGCTACGATCATTAGACCGTTTAGCCATAGTGTCTTAGATAGATACCACTTTTTAGTTGCCATATAAATGTTGGTTACGGTTTTATACTTAGAATTGCTTTACCAGACTCGATACGATCTACTATGCCGTCTGCTAGTACCTCGACTTTGCTCATGTCTCCGCCGAACTCTACAAAGGTGTACCAGTTAGGGAACTTGAACTTGTTCTTGCCGTTGTAATAGTAGATATGCGGTGAGTCTGCGCCTTTGATCAGCTTCTTAGACGGGATCTCTATCACTGGCTTGTCCTCTTGCTTCTTAATCACCTCGTCCATTGGGACACGTCGGTAATAAGCTGCGCCTGTGATGTTCTTATACGTCTTGAGACACGGCACAACCTTGCCTACCCATGGGTCAGCTACTGCTAAGTCCTTACTGAACAGCTTTGTTGAATACGCTAGTACCCAATGCGCTCCATCGTTCACTTGAAGCAGTACGCCTTGATCTGGGTCTTTTAGAGCTTCCAGTATCTCTGGCATCAGATGGCTTGTAGTGCCACGAACTCGCTTTACGAATTGCATCTTATCGAACTTGATATTCCACCATAGGATAAGTCCGTCGGGTGTGTAGTTGTGGACGTTTGCTGCCAGCTCCAACGGCGACTTGTAGTCTCCGAAGTAGTCCGAGAGCATTGAGATACACGTTGTAGTGCAACCCCATCGTCCAAGCGTGAGCGTGCTTGCACCCATTGTGTGTGACGCCCACTCTAAATCTCGTTGCGATAGAAGTTTCATAAGCTATTTGTTAATGGGTTAGATGTACTTCTGTATCAATACGCCGACAAACCCTCCGACTATCCCTGCCACGGCGATTGCACCGAGCATGTATGACTTCCAGCTCTCTAATCCTCTTATTCTCTTCTCTAACTTTTCCCTGCTGAGTGATGCCTCTACATGCTTCTCGTCGTAATCTTTGAGTTGCTTTTTGAGGTCGTCTAAGCTCTGGAGGACAGCTCCCTCAAACTTGCCTCTTAGATAGTCGTTTTGTTTTGTCGTATCCTCCATATTAGATGCTAGTTCTTGCTACTGAGATATCTGTGCGTGCTACCGAGATGCTAGATCGAGCTGTTGATAGTGCTGTTCGTGCCTTAGTCGGTGACTGTGTTGACCATGTAGACAAGTTGATTGTCCCAGTCAAACCGTTCCCACTTGTGTCTGCCACTGTTGATCCTGATCCCTCTGTGCATAGGTACTCAACAAATGGTGTAACTCCGCTCCTCCCATCGTAGTATAGATCAGCGATCTGAGCGTCTGTAAGCACCGATGTGAAGAACCTCGCCCCTGTCCAGTCTCCCTCCATCGACTCTGCTGTAAGCCCTCCTGTCCCTACGCCAAATCTGTCAACCGAAGTTGGTGCTGCTCCTGCGAGAGTATCAGTGAATACAGGAACTGAGTTCACATAATATCGAAGTGCTGTCCCGTTCTTTGTCATCGCGACGTGTTGCCAAACATTTGTGTTCAACTTGACTGTAGTCAGTTTTATGCCATTGGTGTTGTCATAATACCCAAGGAAGTTCGAGCCAAGGTTTTGACTGACTGCGAGTAGAACTCTATTGCTTATCGTCCCATCGTAAATGAGCATCAAACCTTCCCAGTGACTCCCAGACAAACTCGTCGGTTTGCACCACGTTGACATGGTAAATGTTGGCGTACTGAATCCAGCATTTGTTGCACTGATAGTCTGCTGGTTATTCAGTAAGACTTGATGGATGCTATACGGAAAGTTTTGTACTGACTTTCGTCTTGCCATAGAGCTTTACTTTATACTGCTTTAGCTGTGATTGCTGCGTCCTTTTCTGTTTTCGGTGTGAATAGTACGCCTTCTTTTAGTGTAGGCGCTACTCCTCCTGGTTGCTGTACATCTATTGAGCTAGCAGCCTTCTCAAGCTCTGCATAGATTTTCTCTGTGTCGTTCCCTACTACTTCGTATCGCTCCTCTGGTCGTCCTGCGAAGGAGACCATAAACGATGTTTTGTGGCCGTCAAACTTGACTGACCCTGCTTTGATTTTACACTTTGTTGTTGCCATAATGTTTTGATTATACTGCTACTAATGTTCCGCCATTCACGGGCTTCCAGATGATGTGCCACTCGATCTGTGCATTGATTGGTGCGTCAGTTGTGGCGTATTGCAAACGAATGAATGTATCCGTTCCTGTCTTCTGTGTCACTGTGAATGATTGGAATTGTTTGTTTGATGATGCCTCTGTTGATCGACACTGATCGTTGTTCACGACCGTGAGCAAGGTTGCAGCGATCTCATCCTTGATGAGAAACGCTCCAACATTGAACCCACTCAGAACTGCACCGGGAGATTCCTTTGTGATCGGAACTGCGATGGTTCCGTCCCATAACTGCAATGCCACATCTGTACAGTTTGTCAGTGTCGTTGCATCTGTGATCTCTCCCTGAATAGATATGATTTCAATCGAATCTGTGATCTGGTAGATGTTCTCTTGAGCTGTGGTGTTGTTTGCAGAGAGCGTGATTGTGCTGTCGGTATGAAAACCAGACGCTCTCATCAACATATCGTCACGGGAGCTATCACCAAGCCCAACCCCGAGGGTTTGATCCCAGAGTATGTCGCAATTGCATGATGTATGGATTCCCATATCGCTTTACGTTACTACTTATGCTGGGTTCAGAACTCCACCCTTTTGTACTGGTCGGTATTGAATCGTCATGAGTGCTGTTCCTGATCCTGTTGCACCTGCGATCGTGTAAGAGATGTAGTTGAAGTTTGCAAGATGAAAAGGGCGCGCAAAGTTCCAGTCAAGATCAAGGATCGCATCTTCTGAGAAGTTTTCTACAGCACCTTTAGTTGCTCCCATAATCTCGTTTGCTGCCGCACTCGAGTCGTGGATAGTAACACTTGTCCATGTTGCTCCTGCGGCTGTGCAGTATACACTCACCCCTACGATCTCAATGTCTCCTAACCCTGGCGCTTGCGCTATGTTGTGCGTTCCTGCTGCAACAGACAAATCCACTTCAAACTGTGCGACCTTAACTCCAAATGGTTGTTTTGCGTACATATGTTTATGTTAGCGAACCACCTGCCCCAGCAACAACTGTTGCCCCTTCTGAGATCGGTGTCCAATAAAGAATAAAGTCTAGTGTTCCGCCAGTGAAAGCTTCACCGAATACTGAATACCCGATGTCTCTTTGGTATGACACAAACTCATGAACGATGCTTTGTATTTCTCCAAACCCTGTCTGTCCTGAATCAAGAAGTAATGCTCCTGCTGAGATTGCATCTCCTTTGTAGAAGTTTGTGATATCTGGCTTCCCTGAAGCTCCATCCTCTGAAAGGACTGCGAGCGCACTAGCTGATGTTGCATCTGTGAGGCCATCTGTACATTGCACAAAGAGACGACCAGCGATGAGGCCAGTCACATCGAAGACCTCATGTGTTGCGACCGTGTTCCATGTTGCGCTTGTAAGGTCAACTGATACTACAAGCTTCTGACCGAAGTTAGAGATCTGTGCTGATGCTCCAGGTGATTGTGATGTTTGTATTCCCATATTATTCGAAGTCAGCCGAGATCCAACAGTCAGCAGACCCGATTGTCTTTGTTGCTCCAGTTGATGAGTTACATACTACGATTCCAACTCCGAAACTTTTTCCAGGTGGGAACGTTATTGAGAAGTTGCTTGAAGCTCCGACTGCTATTACTTCCTCTGGCGGTGTTCCGTTCGCTGGCAATGAAGCTGCGTCGTGTATTTGGATGAACTGTGTCGATGCCTTTGAGTTGTATCCACGAACCTCGAAACACTTACCAGCTGATGCCTTTACTACAAGGCTTGCAGCATAAGCTGTTGTGTTGATGTTCGAGTGATCTCGTGGTGTCACTCCGATCTGATCGTTTACTGGGTCGATCCTCTTAATGTTGTAGTTAAGAAACGCTCCTGTGTCCTTATCAATTGAAGCGTCCATTCGATCAAGAGCTGCGACTCCTGCTGGTAGAGATGTTGGTGTAACCGCTTTGCCACCGATCTTCATTGGGTAGCCAGTATCCACTGCATCGTGTGCTACGTTTCCTCCAACCGCTAGAAGTCCATTAATCCCTGCTGTTACCACTGCTGTGTTACCGATCTTGGCTAGGTTTATGCTAGCTGCGATACTCGTACCTCCACCTGTTGCTGCTGTAGCAACTGAGTAAGCCACCGTATCAGATACTCCTGTCGTTGCTTTCTTTCCATAGAGCACACCATTTCTATAATCGATACAGTACTCTCCGTTGGCCATATTTTCTGTAAGGTCAATGGCAATGAGTTCAAGTGTTGCATTATCAGCAGCTTCAATCTGACTATAGTCACATGCAACTTCTGTTGTGAAGATCGTTCCTGTAGTAAAAGCAATAGACCCATCAAGTGCATTTCCAATCATGGCACCAATAGAGTCTAGTATTCCTGAATATGCAAACTTTCCTATAACCACTGTTCCGGCAGCTTGGCCAGCATCAATCGTTAGGACATTTGAGTTCCAGTAGTAAAATTGTAATGTTTCCGCAGTGATTGCATTCAAGAAACATGTATCAGAAACAACATCAACAGGCATTGCTAGCCTGTTTGTTATGTTGTTCTGCTTATCGTATCCGCTTAATAACATATTGTTTTAGTTAAGCTTCACTATAGAGGGGATGACAATCAAGTCGCCCCCCTCCCCTCTAAGTAAAGTCTATGTTTTTATTTTAGAACTAAGCTGCATCAACTACTGGCCACAACTTACCAGACTTATCAGCTACACCTGTGTAGTAGTTCTCGAAGAATACGAGACCTGTTCCAGCGGTGGCGATAAGCTCTCCAGTTGTATCAAGTGATGATACATAGTTGTTTTCAACGATACCTTTTGATGTACTTCCGCTTCCTGTTAGGAAGATCCCAACAGCTGCATCAGTAGCACCCACGACAACTAATCGGTTATTCTTACACTCGAACTCAAGCACTATTTTCGCTGCAAGAGTAACGAAGTGACCAACATCATTCGTAGCATCCATATAAGCTACGTTATCGTTAATGCGGATACGATCATTTGCTGCGAGAATGGATACAAATGCATTAGGAGCAAGTGCAAGTCCATTCCATCGGTTGCCGATAACCTGTAGTCCTTCAGCTGCTTGGTCCACTGTACCTGTTACAACGATACTCAAGAAGTGAAGAGCTGTGCTTGTGTCATCAAATGTACAACCTTCAAGAATGAAGTCTTTTGCAGCTCCAATTGTGAAGGCAGCAGCGACATTGTCAAAGTTTGCAATGAAGTGACAGTTCTTCCATACTCCGTTTGCTCCTGTAACTGTAATAGTCGCAGCAGCAGCACCGTATGTGAATGTTGGTCGGTTAAGACCAGTACCAAGTCCAATAACTGAAACACCTGCTATATCATGTGCAATACTTGTAGCTGTAACAGTCTCAGAATGTCCTGGCATAACGTAAATTACGTCGCCTGCATTAGCCGTGCACTCTGCGAAAGCTGCATCAACAGTTGCTAGATATCGAACGTCTCCATCATTATCTGTATCAAAAAGGTCTTGAATCATTCCGAGATTAGCCGTTGAGCTATCTCCTACGATAAAGACCTTTCCTGAACCTAGAAAGGGTAGCCCATTAAGAGCTGCCTGTCCAAATCCAGAGTTTTTATTCCAAACACTCATAGTTTCTTTTATTTATCCGTTGAATAGCCACCACCCACCGAGGTTCTTATGTTGCTCCTATTCTAAGGGTTAGTTGTTTAGGCTGCTCCGTCTCCTGAAGAGAACTTAATCCATCCAGCAGCAACGATAGCAATACCGTAACCAGCACGAGAACCGAAGTTCCAGTCATCTGTAGAGAACTCTTCACCAGCATTAAGTGGTGCAGGTTTCTTGAGATGTGGTGTTTCCCACATACCGAAGTATGCAGAAGTGTACTGACTTGAAGCCAATCCCCAGTAGTAACGCTTTGTAGTATCTGGAGCACCAGCAGCTGTCGTTGCTACACGAGGTAGAACAACGTGTCGGTACTTAGACATGTAAACGTTTGTAACACCTTCGTTTGGTGCAGCAATATCTGCATTTGACTGCAAGTACTCCTTAACTGTGTTGATAGTATTCGGATCATCAGTTGTCCAGATAATATCGTATGGCATAACCATCTTCTCTCCGAACTGGTTATATGTCTCTTCAACACACAATCGCTCAATACCCTCAAGAGATCCTTTAGAAACACGTGCATTACCAGCAAGCCGGTTGCGGAATGTTGTAGCAGATCCTCGAAGTGTGTGAGCCGTAGAGTATAGAGCAAGTCCGTCTCCAACTGTGATCGAAACCGTCTCTCCGTCCATATCTACGTAAGTCGTAGCTGTACCGAATCCGATACGGTGAGAAAGGTCGAGGTCGATTCGGTTGGCACACTGCCGTCCCAAATTCTCCAACTTAGCAACAACCTCAGGATACTTATTCTGAGTTCGCATCTCGTATGAGATACCGATATCAAGAGCAATTCGCTTTTGAGTCATTGTCTTTGAGTAACCCTGCTGTATCTGTGCACGTGATGATTGATCACTCTCATCCTTAAGCAGTGCATACTCCTGTCCGTCGATCTCTGTAAATTCTCTAGTGTTTCCTGTGTGCTGTGGGATATCCACAGTTCGGAAAAGACCAGATCCTTTTGCGTATTGCGGCACTGAGTTATATGACATCAACCATTTGACATCTGCTAACTTCACGAAATCCGCTAATGTGGCTGTATTTAATTCCATATTAGAATGTATTTATCTACTAAGCTAGTTAACCTAGTCCCAAGTAGTATCCGCAAAAGCGAGATTTGAATTAAGCATAAAGTGTCCCTTTGTAGCCGATAGGAATCGAGTACATGTAACTACTTTATATGTTGTTCCTGCCTGGTTTACTGTTGACGCATTTGTTAGGTCATACTGTAAACCGATAGAAGTTGTAACAAGTGTTCCTGTAACTGTTGCCTCGAACTCTGCATTTGGCTCAACTGGAACCTCAACAGGCACTTTAACTGCCGCTGTAGCGAAGTCTGAGTCTGTTGATGCAACACTCTTCAAGATAATACCTAGATGCTTTGTTGACTGAGCTGTTGCTGTTGCAACTAGTCCAGACGTAAACATAACCAAGTCTCCTGCAGTAAATGTTACTGATGCGGTACGAGGATACCATTTGACAACGGTCTTTCCTTTTATCCAACGCATATTGTTATTTAATTTTGAATACAAAAAACGACATATCGCACTGATATGCTCGCCACTTTTGTTAACTAGGGTTTATTCCCCGAAAGCAAGTGTTTTGATTAACGACGGGTTGTCTCCCACGAAAGATTTTGCTCGGTGCTGTATGCACCATAATCATTATACCCTACACCGAGCAATCTTGTACAACCAATTCCCGCTTAATACCTGTTAATAACTTATTAAGGTAGTATCACAACCCTACTGGATTTGTAATTAGATTAAGTGCTTCTTAATTTCTTCAACTGACTTCTCGGCTATGTCTTGGGTGCGACGACCCTGTCCTTCAAACGGGCTGTAGTATTCCCATATAGGATCGAACGACTTGATAAGACCTTCTGCTAGTTCATACACTGCTACGAACTCATGCCGTGTGGATACACTTGAGTAAGTCAGGCGGTTAAAATCCTCTAATCGTCTGGCTTTTACTTTCAGTTCCAATAATGAGTGTCCGAAGGCTTGAGCTATTTTATTGGCTAGTGATTCATCGATAACCTCTCTTGGGTTGTCGATCATTAGCTTGAGAGCTTTAGTCTTTGTCATAGGTTTATTGTTATTCCAGTAGGGTTGTAATGAACTTGTGTTAAGGTTGATTCCTTAACCTAGATATATTATACCACACTTTGTATATAAAGTACAATCACACAATTGTTAATAACTTTCTAGCCTTGATGTTTTGTATTGTCTTGGTGCATCTTTACTATTTTCTCCATTGCTTCTTTTGGAACTTCGAAGTTCTCGTAGCCATTATCATCCACGACTCTTCTAATTCCATTAGAGTCAATATAGTCATCCAACCCATAAGACTCATATCTCCAATGCTCACTCCTATTGCGCGGATCACATATAGTGAGTGGCTTAAACGTCTTGAAGAAGTACATATCCTCACCTATCTTATATGAACCATCCTTATTAAACTTGAATTTGAACCATGGTCCTTTCTTTTTCTTAAAGAACTCCACATCTATCATCAGTATACCAGTACCTGCAGCTCTTACCTCAAATAGTTCGCTTAATGGAAACTGACTAGCTCCTAAGAACTTACCTTTTTCTTCGCCACCATATATATGTGGCATAAACGGAGCTTTCTTCCATGTATATAGACCTGTCACAGCATCCACAGTTGGGTTACCCTCGAAGCACTCAATCATTAGCTGGACCGTCTCAGGTAGAAATGTCTGATCAGTATCCATAAAGAAGATATGCGTTATATCATTCTTCAATGCCAATCTAACTAGACTATTGCGTGCTTCGTCGAGACATACGGATCCTTGACAAACTATAGATAGTTCATGAGGTGACTTATTCTCTGCCTTCCAGCGATAGAAACTAGTCTGAACATTTATAAGACTGGCTACAAACTCCTTATTGAAGTAAGCATGGTTATCAGGCAGAGCGATCATTATTCGCATCTGCTCCATACTAGTCTATCAATTTGCTAAGCTTCATATCTAATCCACCACTACAATCAAATGCTCTTCCAATGGCAGCTTCTCTTAGGTTGTGGACTAACGTTCGCATTGACTGAGTAACATTTTCCACCATGTAGAACTCTAATCCCATCTCTGTAAGATCAGACGTATACTTGAGCGCTAGCACATGTATAATGGTGTCTGTAATGCTACCTTCATTCTTAATCGGTCGTATAATCAGGTCGAATAGATTCCTGCTGATTGTGATATCGTCATGACCCTTAAATGAGACTGTAACTGTACCATCTTCGTTATTCTGTAGCTCCTTAACTAGAAACTCTCCGATATAAGTTGAATCTCCTTTTGCTTTTCTTGCCATATTTAGTTGATAAATGTTGTATCTATTTCTAGTTTAATTACTTTGTCATCCATTCCAACTGGAATAGTCTCTACTTCCCAAACTACTTGGCCATTCTTTAGTATCTTCTCACTTTGTACCTCAACTGGGATTTTGATAGCACTTAGCCAGAACTTCTTACAAGCCATTTCATCTTTAGTACCATCTCTATAAATGATCTCAATATTTTGCTTCTCAATCCAAGCACCATTTACTTGCTCTACTATATTGTCAAGTATCTTCCAAGCTACTACTATCTTTCCATTAAATGTGGATAGGTTAGCTCGTTTCGTTTTATCCTGCTTGATCTTTGAATCGAAGTGAGATAGCTGAGCCTTTGAAGCTGCATACTCCAGGCGGTCCATTCGAGATAACATCTTCTCCAACATCATGGCTGGGACTTCTACCATTCTATCTTCCTTCGGCTTTTCTTCTGTGTCCACCTCTTTAGTCACTACTTCAACAACACTTTCCGGTGTTACTATCTCTTCTTTTTCTGTCTTTGCCATATTTAGTTTGAATACTTCTTAAAGTCCTCTTCGCTAATACCCATCTTAGCAGCTAAGTCCTTTTGTTCATTAGTAAGCTTGTTTGAAGGCTTTGATATTCCGTGACCACGTTGATGAGCAGCAGCTCGCACTATAGGATCAACTGTAATCCCAGCACCATCTGTAGCCAATAGAAACGCATCCTTAGCCTTCTTATTGATCTCGTCCTGGGTAACTGCATCATCACTGATACGGTTATAGTGGAGCTCCATCTTCTTCAAAAGCTCTTCATTATCTCCTGCTAATACAGCAAATGCATCTTGCTTATGACCTTCAACTACGCGAGTCCTGTGAGTAGTCTCACGTTCTTCCAACCTCTCTGTACGCTCAATCAACTCCTTTTCCTTAGCTGACAGTCCTTCGATCTCAGTCTCCGTCATATCACGAAGCTTCTTAAAGTTGTATTCTTTGTTCTTCAACTTGCCTAACTCTTGTTGAAGTTGAGCAATCTGCTCATCTTTCTCGTCTACTTCTACTTCGATCTCTGCCTCCTCCACTTCGACTTCTGGGACCTCATTAGCTTCAGACATACTTGCTTAGTTACTAGTTATTTCGTGTTTATTAAATGTTTCAATAGGTTCAACCATTTCAAGATACTGACTGTTAAGCTTTTCAAATTCCTCTTTCATTAGTTCTAGTCCATTTATAACAGCCCTATCAAACATTACTCTTTCCCAATCCTCAGCTTTATTGATAGAATGGTTGATTTGTCTATCTATAAGTTCATTTATAATCTCATGAAAAGCAGGCTCTTTGAATACTTTGTGAGCACTCTCTAGACGTTCCTTTTGCACTAACGGATCCATCTTAACTCTTAACTTATCTATACGCTCTCGTAACTCTGATATGCTGCCATCAGTTACTACATCTTTATCTTTAGAATGCACTGGTGATTGTTCTAGGGCCTCATTTTGGGACTTGCTGGCTTCCTTTTCCATACTCTATTGACTTAGTGTGTTAATGCTTGGTTGGTCAGGCCTTGATGCAGATCCGGCTTTTATCTGTCCGGCTGCACTACCTCCACCTTCAGCTCCAGGAACTCCTGGCTGTTGTTGCTGTGCTGGCTGTCCTTGCGCAAAGAACTTATTCGGATCTTCCTTAGCAAGAATTGCGAATCGTTCTTTGGCATGCTCCATATTGATAGACTGTGGACCAAAGATATTCATGGCATCTTGTAAGTTCTGTACGAATAGAACTCTGTCTAATTGAGATGAGTCACGTTGAGTAGGCGTAATGCTGATCTGCCAATTAGTATCAACTGACCGAAGCATCTCAGGATCTAGTAGAACTATTCGAACGTTACGACCTTGCCTACTATACTTCTCTTCCTCTTCTCGTATCTGTTCAGTAGTAGCTTGTCCAGTTTTACGAGGATCGAAATCAAAGATCTTCTCACCTTTCTGTCCATTCTCAAACGTAGACTTAATAGACACTGTGCGATAAATCTTCTCAAGTTCACCTCTAACTTCATCTACTCTAGTATCGATTGGCTCAGTCCAAGTAGCTAAGATATTATGAATACGCAGCTCAACAAGTTGTCGCTCCAATGCTATGACTCCTAACATGGTAGCTCCCATCTTCATCATCTGTTGCTTCTGCATTGCATCAATCTCAGTAGCCGTTGTTCCTTTGCTTGCTGCATCGCCACCAAATGTAGGACTAACTGACTTTTCGTCAATCAATCTCTTCATTAGTTCGAATGCATTAAACTCTGCTGCAGACACTCCTGCAAAGTCTCCTATAGGCTGAATATCATCAGCGCTTATATTCTGTGTGATTTGACCTGGGTAGAATATCTTGCTGCTAAGTACTTTGTTGGACTTATTAGCAATAGGTGGCATGAAGCTCTGTTTTGTCTTCAATAGGATCAATCGTAGCATCTCATCTACCGTAGCTTGGTCTACCTTAGTTTTAGCTGGGATAGACTTTGAGTATGCGAAAAACTTGCTAATCGGCTGTACGTCTCCCTTAGCGAATGTATATCTACCAGATGGGCTGATGGCAGTAAGTGGGAATCCAACAGGTAACATCATTACACCGTTAAGTATAATCATGAACTCGTTGTTAAGTGGGTCTTGGTACTTAATGACTTCTACCAAGTCTGACTCTATCTCTTGTAAGGTCCAGTCTCTGTACTGACTCTGCTCTAAGTTCTCCTTGTTAAGATGAACCATCTTCCTTGGAACGAATTCAAATCGCTCCCAATCTCCATAGATATACTTAGCTTCATCATATGGGATCTTATCGTAGATGAAAGCGAACGGCTGCTTCTCCAAAAAGAACTCTCTGATATTGCCTAGGTATACAGCTTTTCCTTCAAGTAGATTTACCTCACATTGAGCATACATCTTCTTAAGCTTTGTCTCCCATTTAATATTGTCGAGTCTTACTCCACCATTCTTCCAAGCGGAGCCCTTCATCTTCTTCTCCACCTTAATGTTCTCGACCTTAATTTCCTCTACAAAGGCTGTACCTTGGTCTAGCAGCTCTTTATATAGCAATGGTCGCTTCTCCTCATAATGCTCAATACCTCGAGACTTATCGACCAAGTCTTCAATGGTATTGCCTAGCTCTTGAATCTCAACATCATTCTTATCGTAAGCGATGATATCAGGCTCAAGGTTATAGTTTAACAAAGCAGACAATAGCGTACTTCCTTTTTCCAAAGTAGTACCCGTAACGATACGAGTATCTTGCTTGTTTGCCTTGGGCGGGTTGTATGAGTTTGCTGCTTTAGCATTATCATCATACCAATCCGAATAATTAAAATCGTCAAACTCTTTGTACTCGCCCTCTCTTGAATCACGAGCTTCTTCTAATCGAGAAATAAGGTATCCCCTATAATCGATCTCTTGGTCAGTGTATGGGACACTGAGTATTTGCTGTTCTGGCTTACCGCTATGAAACTGTTCGAATGTAGATTCGATATCAGCCTTCACAATCTTTTCAGACATAATGCGGTATCAATGAATAAAGTTGTAGAGTTAATCTACTCTAAGATGCTCATTGAGGATAACAAGCATGCCAACCGAAGCTGACAAACAACCCAACGAACATCTTGGAATAGACTAATTTCATTATAATATACTTTCCTATAACCTGAAACCTTCCGTCTTGTCGTCTATAACATTTACAAATCCCACTTTGTTCATCCATTCTTCAGCTATATAGGCTTCGTCAGGCTGTTTGTCCTTAGCTAGCTTTACTGCCTCTCTAACTGAAGAGGCTTCTACAAAATGTCTTACTATATAAAGTCTCTTCATGCTTTTGTGTCCCATATACCTCTATACTTTTCTAGTGTTATATCTACTCCATCTTGTTCCAACTCACTTAGTATTTGCTTTACATCTAGTCCTGCATCTTTACATCGTATGCCGAATGCAAATCCTCCAAAGAACTTCTTATACTCTTGCTTGTCCATACTCTCATATTAATAATAGTCTACTATTTTATACTCACCACAGGACACGCCTAGACCACTCGGGTATTTCTCCCTTCAGCGTTTGGAATTGAACCCAGTCCTGTGGCACGGAACTAGCTTGCGCCTGTTAGATGTATAACGGTTTTGCAGTTCAGTCGCTCCGAGACCTCTCCAACCTGCCATTTGGTCATTGCAGGTTATGTACATGAGCCCAGCTCCTCTGAACAAGGCTCATGTGTTTATTCTACACTATTTGGTCAAGCTTTGTTCAATTGAAATCAGTTGAGACAGTATAAGCGCAAGAAGACCTTGTGTGATTTGGCCTTCCATGAAGTAACTGAAACCAAGCCAAAGGAAAATGAAGAGTGCTAAGAAAGAGAATACATTTTTAACTAATGGTAGTTTGTTCATAAGTCTAGGTTATTGGGTTAGTTCATGGCTTGGTTGTAAGCGTCGAGGGCTTTGTAGAGCGTCGGCCATTCCCTACTAAGTTTTTCTTTGGCTTCATTGTGGATATGTGGTGCTGGACCAGCGTTGTTCCACGCCTCCGCCAACGCTCGCCCTGCTTCAATCTCCTTGGCTATGTCGTCGAAGGAGTCACTAAGATACATGAAATACTCGGCGTCGCCTAGAGACATTGTAGACTCTAGCTTATCTGATGCTAGCCCCTCTTTTGTAATCTTTATGTTAGCTGATCCGTCAGCCTTCGCGCGCAGGTCTTTTAGTTTTTGTATGTCTAGGATGTTCATAGGTTACCAAAACGGGTTATCTTTTTTGCAATCTGCTTCCTTCTCGTCGCAGTTACAGTAGTCTGGTGAGCAATGGATGGAATTGGTATCAAAGTTAGTTGCAACCTTAACCGCCTCGTCTAGTGTCTTGACACGGAGATACTCTTTCAGCGACCTACCTTGTTCAGTCAGCCACCCGTTACGCGGGCTAGTCCCGTACTCCAGAATATCCGCATGACATAAGGTGTTTATTAAGAGCCACGCTACGCCAACCCCCAGTACATCCTCTAGCTCTTTATGATGGTAACTCCATGTTCCGTAGTCTGTAGGCTTTAGTGTGTCCAAGAACTTCATTAGTAGCTCCAACACAGCGTACTCACCAGACCCGTATCCATAGCCAAACACGTAGTTTTCCCAGTCTAGGAAGTATTCGTCTTGTGTCTTCATACCCTAATCCTTAATCCACAACGTCCCTGCTTCTAGCCCCATCTTCTTCTCGGCTTCGGCTACTGTCATCTCTATGGTTGATGGGGATGTGGTGGAGATTGCCCAGTAGTCTGCTTGGAGCTTTGTGATTAAGCTGTAACCTGTACCCCTGTTCCTATCATCAATGACATAGAACACAAGCTCTCCCATTGTCCCTTGCACCATCAAATCATCACAACCATCCTTCTTCAACCTATCTCCTAGCTCTAGCGTCTCCCATGTCTTCTCGACGAGTTGCCATCGGTGTTGGTGATCGCAGTTATTGCCGTTTTGCTCGTTCCACGCGTACAGTTTGTCTTCACAGAATCCGTCGCTATCGCCATCATGCACTTCGTATATCTCGCCCTTCTTCATGAGACCGCAGTCTTCTGTAAGTCGGATTTTGTCTCCTGGCTTGAATGTCATATCTCTTACTTCTAAATGTTATATAATGTAGTCTGTGCACGCCACTTAATCCACGTCTATGAGCTAGTCTCCTCTGGCGTGGGTTTTGGTTTAATCATCTATCCTCTTGAGCAGATCACCATACTCTTCTATCACTTTCTCCATAGCCTCTGCTACCTGTTCTTTGGAGGCTGGCTCTCCGCAGAAGTATCCGTAGCACACCGCCATATCAAACGCCTGAGCTCTGTTGTGGTCTATGTCTGACAGCTCACGTCCACAGGTGTGGTTCTCTGTCTCGCTTGCACAGAAGGTTGTGTCTTTGTAGCAGGTCATATCTCTTTTACGTTTACGGTTCTTATACCCCATTGCATCGCGGCAGGGGTGTCGTAGCCCATGTAGATGTCTACTCGGTCTGGGTAGCGTGTGGACATCCTGTCGAGCACTGTGCAGTTTCCAAACCCCTCCACGGACAATCTTGTACCACGTGGATAAGCGTTTGAGGCACAGATCCCTTGTAGTTCCTTATGCAGTATACACAGATCGTCTCCCCAGGCTCCGATACATGGGGTGGAGTCGGTCTGTTCTGGGTAGCTTGTGTAGGCTGTGACGACACGCGGTTCTGCCTGTCCTGTGGTGTTAGTAGTAACTGCTCTATACGATCCAGTCGCTCCGTCAACCTCTCCTCCACTCGGTCTAACTCTGTCATTTTCCCCATATTCCCATTCAGTGTTATCTATGTGTAAGTATTGTGTTAAAACCTCTGCATGCTCAATTCTAGCCGTCTGGTGCGGTGCTAGTAAGCCTGCTAGGGCTATGGGTAGGAGGAGTAGACGGGTCATGTTAGGAGTTCGGGGTTCTCGTAGATGTTGCCGATGACTTCTACGTCAGAATTGTTCCCGTGGTTATTTATACTATAACGAGCTTGTGAACTATAAAAAACTTCACTTTTATATGTATCTGTTTCTACATCAAACTTACAACAGCATTCTGCACACCTATCTCCTTTAGGAAGCCTTATAACATCACCCTCGAATATCTCCACTCCGTTCTTATCCTTGAGGCCAGTGTATTGCATTATTGGCATTTTATCTTCCCCGCCTACTACTACAAGTCTGCCATTATTTGCCGTCAACATACCGTAGTAAAATATCTCCATTTTCTCTGGGTCCCACCCTCTAAACTTTAGTTCCCTGCTCATAAGACTTCCTCCAGCTTATTAAACATCGCCATCATGACCTTGAGCATCTCGGTTTCAAGTGCGAAGGCTTCTTCTGACCGCTCGATGTACTCGACCAAGACTGCTTTGATAGCTGGGAGGTTGTCTTTTGTGATTTCGGGGGTCATATCTATTTCATTAAGCGAGCTTTGTAGTTGTTGCTGTATTCCTTTGGGGAACTTTCGAGTTGGTCTGCTTGGTCTCGTAGCCACTGTGCGAGTCTAGCAACAGTCACTTCGTCCAGTGTTGCTAGATTGTATACTAAAAGCTTTGCGTGGTGATGATGGTTAAATGTTTTCATATCAACTTATTAAATGCCAAAGCATGTGTATTAGTAGACCTAGTGCTAGTAGTGCGGTTGCTAGGTATTGGTAGATTGCTATGTGTTTCATAGGCTAGATGAGCTACTTACCTTATACGGAGAGTTTGGCTGTACAATCTTACTGTATGGGGTGTATCTCTCGTATCGGTGGCAATCTACACACTTCCCAGCAGTAAGCCACTGATTGAATCCCCGTTTGCAATGTTTGCATTCCATACCTACTCCTTTATTCGTTTGTTATAGGTGGCGATAGCTATCTCCAAGGCTGTTGGTGATTGCTCATACAGGTATTTTACCGTCCGCAGAAGCTCTCTCCCTGCCTCTGCGTCTCTTGTAGCGTCACGGAGGGCTTGTTCAAACTCCTCACGCTGTGTGGTTAGGGCTTGGCGGAGGAAGGTCTTAATGTCTGATTTGTTCATCACAGGTATGACCAATGGATGATTGTTTATGATGTGCATACCATCTTCGTCCAATAGCACATCTGTAAACTCCTTCTCAAACTCCTCTAGGATTTTGTCTATTGTGGGCATATATCAGGGTTATAGATTATATATTACTGACCTGATCCTCCATATGGATCTCTCGTATGGTGTTCTGTTCGTCAAATCCAAATGCTTCTGTCAAAGCACTGATCTGTCCCTCTAAATTGACAGCCTGAGCCTTAGTGCTCGTATATTGCTTATCCAATTGATTGAGTATATTGACTTTATTCATATACTGTCTCAATGCAGACTTGTACTGTACCAATCCAGGTGTTACTTCTGGCTCTTTCTCGCTCTTAGGCTCTTTAGGACTCTTGCTTTTAGTTGCCATATTTCTATGTTATTTGTTAATCCACTTAATGTAGCAGGCAGGAATCGAACCTACATTTTAACCCTACTAGCAAGGGTTTGCTCTACCAATCAGCTCACTGCTACATTGAGGGGACTAACCCCTCATCTCACTACTTCTTAGCCACCTTATTCTCATCTTCCTCGATAATACCATTGAGCTCTTTTACAGCTTTAATGTAAGCATCTCGATTTGTGTTGTACATCCACTCGCTGAATAGCTGTGCACCTTCCTGTGTAGGCTCATTAGTTGGATTCTCAAGACCAAGCTTCATTAGAAGTCGATCATCTGATGTTAGCTTTAGGTTTCGTAGTGTGCTGATTAGTTTTGACATAGTAGTTTGTTTAGTTTGTTTAATTCTTTCTGTAGTTGTGGTTGTAGATGTAGTTGATACTCCCCACATACGTTCTGGGTAATACTTATCGAACCCTCGCTCGAACAGCTTTTGTTGAATTATATTTAATTGTCTTAATGCTGTACGCAAGTTAACAACTGTAGATCCTTGTGGTGTTGCGCTATTGATATGGAACTTATCGGAAAGAGGCATGAATACGGCACAGTGATACCCTTTAAAAGAATCATAGCCATCGTAATCTAATGGATGCTCGCCTGCAAACCACTTCCATCCTAACTGTGCATATTTTCCCATCAGTGTGTGGTAATCGTCCTTGTTATTTATCTGTACATAGGTCATATTATATCTCTATTATTATATTCTTCTGATTTAGCTTCCTCTATACTCCTCTTTTTATTATAGGGTTCTCTATAAAAAGTTAGTGCTAGTGAGTCCCATGTATCAGGACTCGGTAATCCGTTACTTTGCATCTCAACCTTACTCATCATCTTAATCTTTCCAGAACTAGGTTGAGCCATATACTTCATAGTCAGAGCTTCAGACCAGTCATTACTTTTGTCTAACTTGCCACCGTTAATAATCCATAGTCTTGCCTTCCATGCCATTTCAGCTCTTACATTTATGAACATCTCTTTATCTTGAGCACGTTCCTGAGCCATAACTCCATGGCAATAAAATCTCATTTGAGTTAGGCGATCGGTTACTCCACCTCCCACTCCATTATCATCTATGAATACATTATATTGACTCACTCCATATTCCTTTGCCAATCTTACGGTGGTGCTAGCTACTGTCATCAAGTCCGATGTCTTACTCTTTGCAATAACTCGTGCAAAGTTACTAGTACGTAAAGTCCAAACGTTCTCACAACCACCTCCACGAGCGACATCAACACCAATAACCGGTATTCCAATCCAAGCTTCCTTCGGAATTGTCTCCAATGCCAAATGATATTCTGCATCAAGGAGAAGTGGCGACCAACCTTTCTCATCGACTGCATCCGACTCAGGGAATCTATTTTCATATAATACTCCAAAGTTAGGTTTCTGTCTAGCTTCTTCAATAAATGATCTTGTAAGTCGTCCTTCTTGTAGCCCTATAATGTAGTCTACGTTCATCTTGAAGTATATAGGATCTTTATGGCTCTTATAGAAATGGTTGCGATTAAATGGGTTTCCTATTTTGCAGTAAAAGTTGTCCATATTGTCCCCCAGCATACGAAATATCTTACTCTCGATCTGGTCATTAACCAATGCAGCCTCATCTAAAATCAAGTTAGGTGCTCCAAATCCCATTACAGCTTCTCCGGCTCTAGCTTTACTTGAACTATCTCCTGATAAGACAAAGACTTCTCCCATTCTTCCCTCACTGACTCTAAATGTAATCCTGTTCTTACTTCTCTCTCTTTGAATACTCTTCTTGGTCTCTTCTCTAGTTACATCTAATCTTGATGATATAAACTCATTATCAAAGGCATGTTCGATTATATAACTCATAATAATCTTAGCCTTAGCTTGTGATCCAGCTACTATAGCCCATTTCTCAGGGAATACAGTAACTCTTGTAAGTACTGCTAATGCTACTACTAAGCTCTTTCCGAACCTAGTATGTGCCATTAGGTTAATCCGGGGTGAGTATCTTTTGAATATCAGCCCGAATACTATCTGTTGATGGTGGGTCAATATTATCGGATCTCCCTTCTCGTCTTTGTATAGAGTCATCACTAGATTCTTGATCTGTAGTAACTCTTCCTTCGAGAATGGGTTTTCGTTCTCCATCGTTCGTATTAGCTATTTGTATTATGGCTTTTTCAATAACTACTAGTTCGTTTTGTCCTTGATTCTCATATTCTATCTTCCTAGAATAGAATTCTTTACCTAGAGTCTCTGCTACGAACTTACTCATATCAGCTATAGGTCTGATCGTCTTTTCATCTATTGGTAAACGTAGAATCTCATCTATATTTCCCTCAGCTAAAGCTAGTCTTTGTTCCAATCGCCACATCCTAAACTTATCTCTTATTCCTAAGTAATTATGGCTCTTCCACTGCTCTAGAGTACCTATTTTAACTCCACCTAACTCTGCTATCTCTTCAAGTTTCTTTCCTTGTATAACCCATCGTCTCATTTTAACTTGAAGTGCTGGCGTTAGCTGGGTTTTAGTCCCAGGTTTTTGTTTAGCCATACTCAATATGTTATGCCATATTCTTTATAAATGCTCTCCTTAGTTAAGTCATCTATGCAAGTATCAAAAGGGTCTATGTTCATCTCTTTATGTGTGATCTCTTCTATATTCAAACAAGTATAACAGAAACAACTAAACCAATGTATCGTCCTACCGCAACTATGACATATTCCCTTCTTAATAGGAATGTCCTTAGGTTTTACCTCCTTGTTTACCTTCTTCATATATAGATATTATACCATGTATATCTAGTCTGTACAACTGCCTTAAATCCGGAAGAGTTAGCTTTGCTTTTAACAAAACTAATGGTAATTGTATCCATATACTATAAACACTATCTTTACTGGAGGAAAGAGTATGACGTAGTGTTATTTGTAATAAGCAGCTGTGCACGCTACTCATTCCAGTTGTTCTGCCTTGAAATCCACCTAGGAATCATCCCACTAGGTTAGGGCAGTGCATGCTCTGAATCCTGTTCATTTTTACGTGCCAGGATAGCTGCATGCTCGCCTTTGCCGCACGAATGACCATATTATAATCATTAGTGAACGTTCTAACTAAGGCTATTCGTGCGGCAATACTCCTAGAAATAGCTAGAACACTCGCTAATGGCTATATACGTCATAACCACGGTTATATACATATATCACTTACTCAATCAAGAGTGGCAACCTCGTAGGCCATAGGGTTGCATCTTTCGATGTGGTCACCCTTGATTCAATAAACGATTTAGAGAGAGATGAAGTAGCCCATTTCCAGACTACTCCATCAGATCACTAAGAATATTATATCACAATTAGTACACCTTAGTTATTAACAACTTATTAACACCTGTTAATAACTATACTATACATTTAATCTATTGGTTATAGTCTCATATAAGAAGTCACCATTGATATATTCGGGTCTAACCAACTCTCTCTGTACTGCTATAAACTCTTGATATAGTAACGGGTTTTTCTCAAGAAGATCTATCTTTTCTTCAAGACTGACTTCATCCATAACCCTTTTAAAGTCACCATCTGTCATTATAAGGTTATCTAAGTCCGAGGAATGATGGAAACATATAACATCTGATAGAATCATCTCCCAGTACTTTTGACTTGTCCAAAAGCTATTAACTGTTGTATTCCACGAGTATTTGACTCTATTTAAGAAGTCTTGTACCTCTTCTTCTGCTACAGGATCTACGATATATGATATCTTATCCTTCTCTATATACTTCTTCTTCCATTTACCTACTAATTGAATAGGAAAGTCGTGACGTATCCAATTAAGTGTCTTTATAGTAACACTATTTCTCTTAGCATCTGTGTCATTCATTAACACAGCAAACTTTATATCCTTCCTACAAGTAACGAATTCCTTATTATATAGGACTATCTTATCTAGATGTCCATAGTATTCTTTTTCTTGCGAGAATATATGTGTAGGCTTGTTCGTTATATTCGGATTCTCCATCACATCATAGGTTTTTCTAGCATCTGTCCAGAAATAAGACCATGGTACTTTAGTCGCATTTAGTATTTTTACATAAGGTAATGTGTAGTTACGAAGTAGACACATACCTTCTAGACTATAGAAAGAGTTGGGGCCATTAAATACGAATATATGATCCAAACTTTCTATATCTTCAAAGTTCTCATATTTATCTGATCCACTAATCATGAAACATTCATGACCTCGCTTCTCAAAGATATCAAATATACTCACTAACTCATGATTTGAACCTTGGCCAGTACCATTCTTATCGAAATAGGTCTTCAAGCCAAACTTTATAAATCCGATTCTCATACTTTATCATTCATTTGACTTAGTAGTCCGTGGTTATCTATATGACTAGGTGATTGCCAACCTTCTGGCTTCATAAGATCTGGTAATCCAAGAGGATTTGGTCGTCCTTCTTTTTTACCAAACTCTTTAGACATATTAGCCTTTAGAACTTCGTTCCAAGCTTTCTCTATATCTATATCGAAACAGTTGAGTGTTCCAAGTGCAACTACTACTATATCGATAAGAGCATCTACTATCTCTTCAGGGTTATTTGGATTAGATACTAACTCAGTATACTCTTCTACTAATAGATCTATTCTGAACTCAAGGAAATCTCTAAGCTCTTGCTTACTCATTCCTTTAACTACTTTGTTCATTTCGAACTTATTATAGAACTCACTCATGTCTTTGATAAAGTTTTTTGACATATATCATTATTACGATTTATGCTATCATTATACTATGTAATGTATCTTATGTAAACCGTTGGAGGTGTTAATAACTTTGTTCTATAGTTTACATAATAACTATTGTATAGTATAATCTCAAAGTAACACTATATTAAAAAATACAAAATATGTTAAGTCCAGTAATGGCACAATTAAAGCAAAGACGACTAGAATTAGGAATAACTCAGACCGAATTGGCTAAAAAGATCAACACTTCTCAGCACCATATATCAGCTCTAGAGTCAGGAAAGATAGAACCCAAGATAACTACAGTAGATAAGATTAGTGCAGTTTTAGGTGTAACCTTGCACACAAAATAAAGTTATTAACATGTACCTATTTACAGAATATACTATCTATTGTATAATATATTCAGGTTAAACAAATCACTAATCACGATGATATATGAACAAATACGATCTAAACTTTAAACACTCTGGAAGAAAGCACTTAGTACTTCAGATCTGGAATAATCAAACTGGAGATATTCATGAAAAAGTTAGAGTAGAGATAAACGAACCAGAAGAGATTAAGCAGAATATCGATGCTTGGAAGAAGAAAACTATTGAACTAAATAAAGACTAACAACTGATATATGATTAAAGAAAGAGCCATATCATGGAAGCAGCTACAAGAAGTCAATGCAGAAGTAGACAGAGAGATGAGCAAGTTAGCAGTCAAGTTCAAAAAGCATCATAATAAGATAATGAAGTTACTTGAAGAGCTAGAAGAGACCTTATCAACTAACAAATAGATATATGAACTACGATCAAGAAATAGAGAAGCAAGGACACCCAGAGAACTTTGAGCCAGTTGAAGATGAAGGAACACCTTGCTGTGATGCACCATTAAATGAGAAAAGACTCTGTGGTGTCTGTGGAGAGAACTACTAGTGATATGACAGAAGAAACTACACACTCAAAAGACTATGATGGAGTTGTACCACCAGAGATATTCGATATTGAAGACTCTGATGAGATGGCTGAAATGTATATAGAAGAGTTTGGAGTATCAGAAGTATTCGACTTTGGACTATAAACTAACAACCTGATATATGAACAAAGAACTATTTCAAGAGTATGCTGATATCTGTCAAGAAGAAAAACAGCTAAAAGCTAGAAAGCTCTTACTACAAATGGATGTTATAAAACATCTAGATAACCAAGGTGTAGACAAAGTCAAATCACCTTGGGGAACATACTCAATAAATGAACGAAAATCTTTCACTTACTCTAATGATGTCGAGGTTATTAAAGAAGACCTAGATATGACTAAGAAAGAAGAAGAGGAAAGTGGTAAAGCTAAATGTACAGTTACAAAGTACCTTAGGTTTAATGCACCCAAAGTAAAGATATGAACATCTATACACAGATAGCTAAACTTCAAAACGAAATTGGAGCAATAACTAGAGATACGAAGAATCCATTCTTTAAAAGCAATTACTTTGATATCAACTCATTACTCGCTGAATTGAAGCCATTACTTGAGAAGCACGAACTCGGTATTGTACAACCACTTACTAATGTAGATGGTAAGCCAGCAATCAAAACGGAAATATTCTCTACTAATGATAAAGTTACACCATTAAGTGATTGGATAGTATCAGATACAATTGTATTGCCAGAGTCAAGTGATCCTCAGAAAATGGGAAGTTCTATCACCTACTATAGACGATATGCACTAACATCGTTCTTAGCACTACAAGCTCAAGACGATGATGGCAATAGAGGTGGTGGAAAGTCAACTACAGTGCCAACTAGAACACCCGCTGGTGCATCTACTAGTAAGATC
>FLOH01001037.1_pt1 | contig 46447 bp, 34 predicted proteins | sample 756751 | NCBI WGS metagenome assembly FLOH01 (sample SAMEA4026879, study PRJEB14308) | marine metagenome | biome: coastal water; material: water | depth 74 m | reverse complement strand
CAGGCGAACCACACGGCCACACCCGCACCCACCCAGGCCCCGACGGATTCACCGCCGTCACATTCAACGCCACACCCACCACACCCGACTCCGGAACACCCTCATGACCCAACACCGGTATCCGCCTCACAACACGCGCCGGCAAACGATCAGCCGTCTCACGCGTATCCACCAACCGGCCTGTCGCACTACGCACACCCGAGTCGAACCAGGCCGACACATCGACCACCAGATCAGTCGACTCCTTCGACACCACACACACCGCACCCGTCGAATCAACCGGCACCACCACCGCATTCGGCTCGACAGCACCCGCAAACGCATAGTTCACCGACGACGTCACCGGCTCAGGCGAACCACACGGCCACACCCGCACCCACCCAGGCCCCGACGGATTCACCGCCGTCACATTCAACGCCACACCCACCACACCCGACTCCGGAACACCCTCATGACCCAACACCGGTATCCGCAACGGTACGCCGGCGGCGAGTCGTCGAGGTGGTTCTGGCGGCGTGTACCCGTCGGCGAGCACCGTGACGATCTGGCCACGCAGCCAAAGCGCAAACTCGGCATTGCCAGTGGTGGTGAGGTGCACGCCGTCGGACGAGAACCATCGGTTCGCCGAGGCGTCGTCACTGGCCGACTTCCAATCGAACACGATCATCTCGCTCCAGTGCGAGGCGGCGGCGCTGATCGCCGAGTTCGTGGCCGCATAGCCCGTCGACGTCTTGCGCTCGGACACGTTGACCCATGCGACCAGGCCGACCTGGCGGGCCCGCAGCTCGGTCATCACAGCATCGATCCGCGATGTCATCGCTAACGGCGTGTCGTTGTAGCCGAGCTCGACAACGACTAGATCGGTGCCGAGCGCGACCTGCTGGGCGGCATGCACGCCATCGGTCGATCCGCCCTGGGCCGTGCGCCGGCCCACGAGAGCGTCGAAGCTGGCCGACGAGAACACACCCTCTGTCAGCACCTTCAGATTCGATCCGCAACAGTCGACGATCCCGACCCCGACCGAGTCACCGATCAACGCGAAATCGCCGGCGGCGGTGAGCTGGCGGCGAACCGGAATCAGTTCGAACCCCGGTGACGGCAGCCCGAACGCATTGCGGAAGTCCCAGGCGCTGACGGTCTTCCCATTGCCCAGCACCACTTCGTTCGCCCAGTCCTCGTTATAGATCGAGTCCGCGTCCGGTGCGGTGCGAACGCCGCTGGCATTCGTCAACCCGTACAAGACTCCGAATTTGGCGACGATCGCGTCGGCGTCGATGATGCGCGTCCAGCGATGATTGGGGTTGCCAGGTTGGTCATCGAAGAGGTGGTCGTCGACGACGGGGAACGAACCACCTGCAGTACTCGGCCCGTTCGATGCCGAGAACTCGGTCGAGACGATGACAGGTTGCTCGGGAGGCGTCGCGGGCCAAACCCTCACACCACCGACCGTCGCCACAATCGCCGTCTCGGTCCGCGGATCCTCGACGTCGACCGGGGCCGCGTTCGCGGTCGCCCTGATGGCGGCCCCTCCGTATACCTGGCAGCTGGTCGTGTCACACGTGTCCGCGTACGCCGCTCGGTGCTGCGACATCGCATACGAACGTGCTGCGACAGCCTGCGCCTTCAGCGCCTCGATTCCTAGTCCGTCTCCCCAGCTCGGCGGCACCTCCTTGGGCAGCACGCCTCCCAGATAGTCGTCGAGGGCGAGGGTGTTGACGACCTGGTTGCCGTCTGGGGTTTCCAGAAATGTCAGCGCTCCGCGGTAGTGCACGATCGAGGCGCTCGACTGGCATAGCCCTAGCGTCAACTCGGGGTCTAGTTCGGGACTCGGCGCGGCGGTTGTGAGCGTGATCGGCCCGGCCACGGGCGGACCGCGCAGGGTCCACGTGACTGAACCGACCAGCGATCGTGCCTTGGATGCATCATCGTCATTCCAGATGCCATCGCTCGGCAGACCGAACTGCTGCTGGAACGACACGACCGCCGATTTGGTGTCGTTGCCGAACCAGCCATCGATGCCGTTCGGATCGAAGCCGGCGCCGGTCAGGTAGCTCTGGAGGTCTCGGACCTCGTGCACACCGGGTGGGTCGATATCGCCGTTGCTCAGGGGCCCATCCGGAATCTGGGCGTTGCGACACCCAACCAGTTCGGAGGTCCAGACCTCGAACAGGTTCGAACCCACATCCTTCACGTTGACCGAGGCGTAGTCGACGCCCTGCCAACGCACCGCGGCGCCGTGCGAGATCACCGTGATTTCCGGCGCCTGCCGAAAGCCTCGGAGCTGCACCCGGAGACTGTAATTCGGATCGACTGAACCGGGCTCGGTGCCGCCGTAATAGGCCCCCAGGATCTGTTCGTACGACTGGCCGGCCAAGGCTCGCCCGTAGGCACCCCATTGGCTGAGGCCGCGGCCGTGGCCATTGCCGACACCACGAACCACGAAGGCGACGACCTCATCATCTCCCGGTGGCGCCGCCTCGGCATGCGTGCCTGGCGTCACCAACGGGGCGAGCAAGAGCCCCAATAGGGCGACGACAGCCTTCACAGATCCAAACCGTAGCGATTTGTCACGCGCTTGTAACGTCACCGCTTCTTATCGGCACAGCCCGGCCGCGACTCAACAATTGGCAAGCAACACCAATCGGGTGTGCAGGTTCAGCCGGCGGGATCACCTGGCGGTACGGCGGCGACCGCCAGCTGATCGACCAGCTCGTTCATCGGATCTCCGGAATGGCCCTTCACCCACCGGAAGCTCACTTCGCCCGAGTTGACCACCTCGACCAGCGGTTGCCAAATGTCGGCATTGGCGACCGGTTGTTTCTTCGAGTTCTTCCAGCCGTTGCGCTGCCACTTGGCCCACCAACGATCGCGGAAACAGTTCACGACATAAGTCGAATCGCTGACAACCTCCACGCGACCGGCCTCGGATCCGACACCCAGCGATCGCAGCGCCTCGAGCACGGCCAACAGCTCCATCCGCTGGTTGGTGGTATGCGTTGCGCCACCGGATCCGTGCGGTTGACCGGCAGGGGCGACCGCCCACCCCCATCCACCGGGGCCGGGATTACCCGAGCAGGCGCCATCGGTGTACACGACGATCGTCTCGATTGGATTGTTCGCTGCGTTGGTCGAGGTGGTCATTCGATCGGTAGTCCCAACGCGAGCCGCACCAGACGGTCGCCAAGAAAGTCGCCGGCGATCTGGGTCGCCGCCTCTGGTGTCATGTGGATACCGTCGGGCCGAATTGCCTGGTCGCGGTCGATACCCGCCTCGGTGAAGTACCGATCGAGGGCCACGACACCGACATGCGCGGGGTCGGCGGCGGAGAGCTCATCGTAGAGATCGTAGATTGCCGCGTGTCGAACCGGATCCTCGAAATCCTCACCCAACGACAACCACCACGAATCGGGGATTGGATGCCGGACCAGGGCGACGTGGACGGCCCCCGCGCCGAGAACGCCGTCGACCAACGCTTGGTAATCATGATCCAGTCGGGCCGCATAATCGGCGTCGAGAGGGCCCAACAACGCCCCCGTGTCCCAACGCCGATCGATCAGGTCCCACGATGTCACCATCGCCATCGCCACATCGGGCTGTGACCGCTCGATGGCCGGCAGCAAAAACCGCTCGACCCAGCCCTCGCAACCCTCCGGTGCCGAGATCTCGTCACCGATCAAACGCTCACCGCCGGTCAGAAAGCCGCACCCGGGCGCCGTGACCAACTCGGCCTGAGCGATGTTCGGATTAGCCGCCGCCCAAGCGAGGATTCCAGCACCGGCGGCATTCGCCGTCGAGTCGCCGGCGACGATGATCCTGACAGGTCGGCTGAGTGCGGGGATCGGTGGCAGCGTCGCCGAAACCTGGAAGGTCTCGGCTGGCTCGTCGGCAACCGGAACGTCAGTCGACTCGTTCGGGGCGAGCGTCGGCTCTGGTGTCGCAGGCGTCGCAGGCGTCGCAGCTGGAGGCACGCTGGTGGTGACTGAAATAAGCGGCGCCAACGCCTGGCCGTCGACCTCGATCGCCGCCGCCGAGACGGTCGCCTCGTCTGGTTCCCAATAGTCGCCGAGCCCGGTCGGCACCAACGCCATCGCCGCCACGAACACCGTCGTCGTTGCCAATGCCGAACCGACGAACGTTGTTGTTAGTCGCAGTCGTGGAGCGTGTCGGACCCGAAGCTCGATCGCCCGGTAGCTCACCACCGACACGGCCATCGTGACGGCTAGCCGCAGGCCCAACAAGGCGGGCCCCGTCAGGCCCGTACGGTCGGCGTCGAGCATCACGTACACCGGCCAGTGGAACAGGTACACGCCATACGAGATCCGACCCAGCCACACGAGCGGGCCGACCGCCAACCAAGCACGCATTGGCCCCTCGACCTGCAACCCGACCAGCAGTCCGCCCGACGCCAACGCGATCAGGGGCAGCGCACCCTCGTAGGCAGGTCCGGTCGAGGCCGGGAACAGCACCACAGCCGCCGCCAACACCGCCAAGCAAGCGGGGGCGAGAACACCCCACCTTGCGTCGACAGAGCGGCCGTACAAGGCGAGTGCGATGAACGCGCCAACAAGGATCTCACCGATTCGTGCCGGTGTCGCCCAATACGCGGCGTCGGGTCCCCACGTCTGAGCGATCACCGGGGCTAGCAACAGGGAAACGACCGTGAGCGCCCCGATCCAGGCGACGCGAGATCGATCACGTGCCACGCGACCCAGCACGAGCGCCATCAGCGGCGGCCACACCCAATAGAACTGTTCCTCGATCGCCAGCGACCAGAAATGCTCGAGTGGCGAGTTGGCGCCGTTCGCTCGGACGAGCAAATCTTGGTACGAGCCGTCTCCGGCCAGGAACACCCAGTTGGCAACCTGAAACAGCGACCCCAACACGTGCGAACGCAGCGAGACGACACCATCGAATACATCGGTCACAGCGGCCAAAATCACAACACCCAACAAGCACACCGCGCTGGCGGGCATGAGCCGGCGCAATCGGCGCGAGTAGAACGTTGCCAGATCAATCCGCCCGGTGACGTGGTGCTCGTGCACCAACAGGCTGGTAATCAGGTATCCCGACAGTGTGAAGAACACCGAGACGCCCAAGTAGCCGCCGTCGAAACCTGGAACCCCACCGTGGAACAACAGCACGGCGATCACTGCCAACGCACGAACCCCGTCGAGGGCTGGCTGATAGACGATCGTCGGTCGGCTCGACATGTGAGTTCAAAGTGTACGACGACGACTGAGTAACGTTGGGACCGTGGCGACCTCTGCGAACGTCAAGTTGGCGGGCATCGGTCGAGTGCGGCGTCGCGTTGCCACCGCACTCGCGATAGCCCTCGCCGCGGCGGCATTCTCGGCGGCGGTCCCCCAGCACGGCTCTGCTGCATTGCTGTCGAAGGAAACGTTCAATCCGACAAGTGGACCACTCGGACCGATCAGCGTGATCGGCGATTCGGTCATGCTCGGATCGATCATCTACTCCCCCACGCTTTCCGATCAGTTGGCTCAGCGTGGCTGGGGCCCGATACGTGTCAGAGCAGGCGGCGGGTATTCGACGGGCGCTTTTGCGGTCCCGGCGGAGGCCCGTTCCTCGTACTGGATTACGGAGTGGCGGCGGCAGGGATGGGACCCGCAAAACGTGGTCGTCAACATCGGCGGGAACGACTCGGGGTTCTGCACCACGAACCTGTCGTGCGCCCGCAACGCGATCATGCACCTGGTCGACACGATCGGGCCTGGGCACCGAATCTGGTGGCCGAAGGTCACCCATCACTGGGTCTACACCAACTGGGCGACCAACTGGAACACCGCCCTCGATCAGATCGCAGCCGAGCGCGACGACTTCTTCACCTGGGATTGGCCGGCGGTCATGGTGGCGGGCGGATTCGTTTCCAGCGACAACATCCACCTCTCACCCACCGACTATCGCAGGCGGTCGGTGCTGATGGGGTACGAGATCACCGCCGACCTGGCCGAGGGCTCACGCACCGGCGGCGACGTCGCCCTACCCCAACCGGCAGGCCCGCAGAGCGAACTCATCGCGGTCAACCCGACCCGAATCATCGACACTCGTATCGATCCGCCCGGTCACGTGGCGGCCAAGCAACAGATCGTCGTCGACGTCTCAGCCGACGTGCCGGAGGGGGCCACTGCAGTCGCCGCGTATGTCTCAGCGACCAACACCGGCGGCCCCGGATATCTGACGGCCTACGAGTGTTCGACGGGGCGGCCGACCGCCTCGTCGGTCAACTATCTCGGCGGCGAAACGCGTGGTGCTCTGGCGATCGTGCCATTATCGGCCACGCGCGAGTTCTGTCTGTTTTCGTTGGCCGACGCCGACCTACTGGTCGACCTACAAGCGGCGTTCGTGCCACTCGGTTCAGGGGGTACTCGCCTCACCCCTCTCACGACACCGACGCGTCTGGTCGACACCCGATTGACAGGACGACACGACATTCTCGAGGTACCTGTGCCCGCAGGCGCCGAGGCGGTCGCGATCAACCTCACCGCGGTCAACGGTGATGCCCCAGGGTTCCTCGTCGCCTATGCGTGCTCCGATGTTGTTCCCAAGGTCGCCACCGTCAACCATCTTGCGAACGAAGCGACGGCCGGCGCGGCGTTTGTGAAGGTGGGTCTCGGTGGCACCATATGTGTCAAGTCGAAAGCACCCGTCGACGTTGTGATCGACCTCACCGGCGTGTTCACCACCGGTGGCGACCTGGCGTTCGTACCGGTCCCACCGACACGAATGATCGACACACGAAACGGAACCGGCGGCTGGAGTCCGATCCTTGGTCAATTCCAAATCATCGATGCCCGCGTTGCGCCAGCCACGGCCAAGGCGGTGTCCGGCACCATCACGATCGTCGCTCCGATGCGCACAGGATTCCTCCGCGCATGGGGATGCGGCGAACAGCCGACGACCTCCAACGTGAACTCATCGCCGGGGGGCGTGCTCGCCAATTCGGTCACCACCGGAGTCAGCGGTCAAGGTCGGCTGTGCATGTTCGCCCGATCCTCAACCGGCGCCTTGTTCGACACCACCGGCTGGTGGGTGACCGGTGCCGACCCCGAGCCGCAACCAGTACCGCAACCAGTACCGCAACCGCAACCGCAACCGCAGCGGGTCGTGATGTTCACCGATTCGGTGGGGCTCGGTGCCGCGAACGCGCTGCCGCGGGCGTTCCCGGCTGACTGGAGCGTGCACGTAGACGGAGCACCGGCAAGATTCGTCGAGCAACTCGAGTCCGACTTCGTGAAGCCGCGGCTCGCCACCAACCCCGATTGGTTCGGAAAGCACGTCGTCATCGCCGCCGGCTACAACTATCCGTACTGGGATCCGCAACGCTTCGATCGTTCGATCGACTCGATCGTCAACACGCTCACCGCCGCCGGAGTCGAACACGTCTATTGGGTTCTGTTGCGAGAGATCGACCCGCAATACATCTCAGGTTCGGCATGGCGCCAGATCCAGCCGTACTACTGGTACTTCCCTACCGTCAACGACCATCTCGAGGCCGCCCTCGAACGCCACCCGAACCTCACCCTGGTCGACTGGCGGGCAGCAGCCAACCGACCCGGCATCACGTATGACGCGATCCACCTCAACAACACCGGTGCCGAGTTGTACAGCAATCTGATCCGGCAGACGATCGACGCAGCGTCGACTCGCGTCAAGGACCAAACGATGACCAAGGTCCATGTTCCCGGTGGCGAGGGCGCAGCGGCGGCTGCCGTGAACCTCACCACAACCGATCCGCGAACGGCCGGATTCCTCAAGCTGCACCGATGCGACGAACCGGTCCCCGCAACATCGATGCACAACTATGTCCGCGCCGAAACTGCCGCCCACTCCGGCGTGGTCCCGCTCGATCCCAACGGCGATTTCTGCGTGACGACCCGAGTCGCCACCAACCTGATCGTCGACATAACCGGAATCTTCCCCTCCGGCGCCGGCTTCGAGCCTGTCGCTGCGACCCGATGGTTCGACAGTCGCACGCTTGCCGGGCGTCAGCCGATTCCTGGCGGCAGCACGATCCAACTCGACATCGACGACATCCGTTCGCAGGCAGGGGTCACGGGTAGCCCGCGGGCGGTTGTCGTGGCCGCTACCGCAACTGAGGCACAAGCGCCCGGATGGCTGCGAGTCGTCACGTGCGGATCGAATGCAACAACGTCCAACGTCAACTACCAAGAAGGGGCGGCGTCCCCCAATCTAGTCGTCGTCGCCCCCGACGCGAACGGAAAGATCTGCATCACGACGCTGGCATCGACACATGTCGTGGTCGATCTGTTCGGTGTGTTCGCGGCCACCGCCGAGGTGAAGGCCTCGACCGCGTCTCGCGTTTTCGATTCTCGGTTGTCTGGCCAGCGGGTCGCGGCCGGGTCAGTCACCGTCATCGACGTCGCCGCCGCCGGTGTTGACGCCTCCGCCAACGGTGTCATCCTGAATCTCACGGCGACCGATGAACTCGCACCGGGATACGCCACTGCGTATCCATGTGCCACCGGAAGGCCAACCGCTTCGAACGTGAACGTCGGCGGCGGCCGAGTCGTGTCAAACGCGGCGATCTTGGCCCCCGATACGAACGGAAAGATCTGCGTGTTCTCACTCAGTTCGATGCATCTGATCGTCGATGTGATGGGCGAGTTCGGCTCAACGTTCGAAGGACGCCGACCCGTTCGAGCACTCGACACACGCGGCTGAACTAACGAGTTGATGGCGATTTCGCTGCGCGGGAGGTACTCGGCGGTAACCATGCGAGACTGCGATTCATGATTTTCGACGGCCACGTACAGCAGCTGCCAGACATCGATCCGACCGAAACTCAGGAATGGCTCGACTCGCTTGATGCCGTCGTCGAGACGCACGGCAAAACCCGAGCCCGGTTCCTGCTGTCAAGGCTGCTGGCGCGTGCCAATTCGACCCAGGTCAGCTTCCCAGCCACCGTCAGCACACCTTACGTCAACACGATTCCTCGCGAGCATGAGCCGTGGTTCCCCGGTGACGAACACCTCGAGCGCCGGATCCGTGCCTTCATCCGCTGGAACGCGGCGATCATGGTGGTCAAGGCCAACAAGCATGCCGATGGCATCGGTGGCCACCTGTCGACGTTCGCCAGCTCGGCATCGCTGTACGAGATCGGCTTCAACCACTTCTTCCGCGGCAAAGACGACCAGCCTGGCGACCATGTGTACTTCCAGGGCCACGCCGCCCCCGGTGTCTACGCCAGGGCCTATCTAGAGGGCCGCCTCAGCGAGGAAGATCTCGACCACTTCCGTCAGGAGATCGGGCGCGACGGCAAAGGGCTGTCTAGCTATCCACACCCGCGACTGATGCCTGAATTCTGGGAGTTTCCGACCGTCTCGATGGGTCTCGGCCCGATCACTGCGCTCTACCACGCCCGATTCAACCGCTACCTCCACAACCGTCAAATCGACGACACGAGTGGCAGCCGAGTCTGGGCGTTCCTCGGCGACGGCGAATGCGACGAGCCGGAAACGCTGGGAGCCATCTCGCTGGCGGCGCGTGAACAACTCGACAACCTGGTGTTCGTGGTCAACTGCAATCTGCAGCGACTCGACGGTCCTGTGCGTGGCAACGGCAAGATCATCCAAGAGCTCGAGGCCACGTTCCGCGGCGCCGGGTGGAACGTGATCAAGGTCGTGTGGGGCTCGAAGTGGGACGAACTGTTGGCCCAAGACAAAGACGGTGTGCTGCTCAACAAGATGAACAACACCGTCGATGGTGAGTTCCAGCGCTACGCCGTCGAAGACGGCAACTACGCCCGCGAGAACTTCTTCGGCCCCGACCCGCGCCTACGCCAGATGGTGCAACACCTCACCGACGACGAGCTCCGCCACCTACCGCGCGGCGGACACAGCTACAAAAAGCTGTACGCCGCTTACAAGGCCGCCACCGAGAATCTGGGCAGTGGTCGTCCCACCGTGATCCTCGCCAAAACTGTCAAGGGCTGGACCCTCGGCCCCGGCTTCGAGGGCCGCAACGCGACCCACTCGATCAAGAAAATGACCAAGCAACAGTTGCTCGATCTGCGTGACCGGTTGCACCTGCACGACGAGATCCCCGAAGAGTCGCTCCACGCAGAGAACCCGCCCTACTTCAGGCCTGCCGAAGACTCGATCGAGCACCAGTACATGGTCGAACGCCGCAAGGCGCTCGGCGGCTCGATTCCCAAGCGCACCACCACCGTCCGAAAGCCGCTGCTGTTGCCGGCCAACTCGACGTTTGACGAGATGCGCTCCGGCTCAGGAAAGCAAGAGGTGTCTACCACGGCGGGCTTTACACGGTTGCTGCGCAGCCTGTGCCGTGATGAGAACATCGGCCAGCGGGTGGTGCCGATCATCCCCGACGAGGCGCGCACGTTCGGGATGGACGCTCTATTCCGCGAGTTCGGGATCTACGCCAGCCAGGGCCAAAAATACGAGCCGGTCGACCATGCCTTGTTGTTGTCGTACGCCGAGGGCACAGACGGCCAGATTCTCGAGGAGGGCATCACCGAATCTGGCTCGATGGCCAGTTTCATCGCCGCTGGCACGGCCTACGCCACCCGCGGCGTGCCGATGATCCCCTTCTACACCTTCTACTCGATGTTCGGATTCCAGCGCACCGGCGATCTCGTGTGGCAGGCGGCCGACATTCGCACACGCGGATTCATGATGGGTGCCACGGCCGGCCGCACCACGCTGCTCGGCGAGGGCCTCCAGCACCAGGACGGACACAGCCTGGTGCTTGCGTCCACCGTCCCAGCCGTTCAGGCCTACGACCCAGCTTTCGCCTACGAGCTCGGGGCGATCGTCAAGTCAGGGATCAGCCGCATGTACGGCCCAGACTCGACCGCCAACGGTGGCGCCCTCGACCCTGATGTCATCTACTACATCACGCTCTACAACGAAAACTATGTGATGCCCGTACTGGCGCCCGAGAACACCGCCGAGTTCGAGGCCGGGGCCGTCCGCGGGTTGTACCGCTGGGCAGCCGCCCCCTCTGGCCCCAGCAAGCGGGCGACGATCCTGTTCTCGGGTATCTCTCACACAGCGGCCCGGGCGGCCGTCACCGAACTGGCCGAGCACTACGACGTGGCAGCCGAACTCTGGTCGGCGACCAGCTACAAGAAGCTGCGCGAGGAGGCGCTGGCGGTCGAACGCCAGAACCGTCTGCACCCGTCTCAGCCGGCCCAGGTGCCGATCGTCACCCAGCTACTCGCAGAGTCCCAGGGTCCGATTACGGCTGTCAGCGACTTCATGAAAGCGGTACCAGGTCAGGTCTCCCGGTTCGTGCCTGAGGGTCGTCCATTCAACATCCTCGGCACCGATGGCATGGGTCGCAGCGACACCCGCGAGGCCTTGCGCCGCTACTTCGAGATCGACACCGGTCACGTCGTGGTCGCCACGCTGACCGGCCTCCTCAAGGCGGGCGAGATCGACGCAGCAGTCGTCGAGGACGCGATTCGCCGGTACGACATCGACCCCGACGCCGTCGATCCTTTCCTCGTCTGACGCGCATCGAATCAGGTCGGCGCTCAAACGGGTCATTCGCCGTGTTGCGGCATCTGTCGGCGTTGGCCACCGAGCCCTTGATCACGAAGGCGGTGTAGTTGGCGGTGACCGGCGAACGAGAGCGAGCCGGCGGTTGGCGCGGAAGCGTTCGATCAGTCGCACCGGGGCTCCGGCGAGACCGAACACCAGCGCCCGAGCGTGGGAGCGATAGGGCCGATGCCGAAGCCGCCGGATCGACAGCCACACTGCCCTCCCGATCGTCGCCGTATCGGCAAACCGGAACGCCCACCAGAGCCGGTTGCGTTCCTGTAAGAAGCGTGTCTGGTCAGGGAGGGTTCCGGTGGAGACCCCGCCGACATGTTGCACGATCGACGCCGTGACGATCCGGTACCGCCACCCCAGCTCGCTCCCGCGACGTGCCAGATCGACGTCCTCGTAGTACAGGAAGTAGCGCTCGTCGAACCCTGACGTTTCCTGTAAAAACTCGGACGAGAACAGCACTGCGCCACCTGTGAACAATTCGAGATCAGCAACGAAGTGCCGCTCCGCAGGCGCCTCGCCAAGACCGATATCGGTGCCTGAACCATCGGCGCCGATCCGGACGCCAAGGCTGTTGATCTGCACCAGATCGCTGCTGAGCAGCATCGGCTGGGCGGCACCGATTCGCTCCTGCCCGAGATCGCCGGCCAGTTGCGCCGCCAGCGGTGACACCCAGTCGGGCATGACCACGACATCGTCGTTGAGCAGGGCGATCATGTCGGCATCCGCCGCCCGGGCGGTATCGAATCCTATGTTGGCCGCCGCGCCATAACCGCGATTCGGCACCCTGATGAGTTTCACTTGTGGGTCGCTCGGCTTTGCCCGCCCACCCGTGTCGACGACGATCACGAGGTCGATACCCGACGACGACATGACAGAGGCCACACAACGGTCGAGCATCTCTGCGGGGGCCGAGAAGGTCACGACGACGGCAGCGATCACGAAGCGAACGGTACAGTGGATCGTCGTGACAGCCTCGACTCTCGTTACCGGTGGTGCCGGCTACATCGGCTCCCACACCGTTCGTGCCCTCCACGATGCGGGCAGGGCCGTCGTCGTGCTCGACAGCCTCGAACTGGGTACCGCAGAGGCCGTGTTCGACGTTCCGTTGGTGGTCGGTGACATAGCTGACGAGGCACTGATCGAGCGGACTTGCGGCGACCACAATGTCGACACGATCGTGCATTTTGCCGCCTACAAGAACGTCGGCGAGTCGATGCAGCAGCCGTCGAAGTACTTCCACAACAACGTTGACGGCACCGTTCGTCTGCTCGACGCGGCGCTTCGGGCCGGGGTCCGGCAGATCGTGTTCTCGTCATCGTGCTCGGTGTACGGAACCCCATCGGTCGTGCCGGTCGACGAGTCGCAGCCGATCCACCCCGAGTCGGTCTATGCCGAAACGAAGGCGATCGTCGAGCGCGTGCTGCATTGGTACCGCATCACCCACGGTCTGCGCAGCGTGAGCCTGCGCTATTTCAATGCGGCGGGTGCCAGCTTCGACAGCGCAATCGGTGAGGACTGGTCATACGCCCTCAACCTGATCCCGGTCGCGATTCGCGCCCTGCTAACGGGCGACCAGGTGTTGCAGGTGTTCGGCGACGATTACCCGACCCCCGACGGAACATGCATTCGTGACTACATCCACGTCGACGACCTGGCAGCGGCACACATTGCGGCGATCGATCATCTCGATGGCGGTGGCGCCTCGACGGCGGTCAATGTCGGAACCGGGGTCGGATCGTCGGTGTTCGAGGTGCTGCACGGCATCGAACGGATCGCCGGCCGCCCGGTTCCGCACCAGATCGTCGGGCGACGGGCTGGCGACCCGGTCTCCACATTCTCCGATCCCGCCAGGTCGAACAAATTGCTCGGATGGAAGCCGCAGTACGGCATCGAAGAGATCCTCGAGACCGCGTTTCGCTGGCACCTCCGCCAGTTCGACGAATCGAACCGCTGACATGCCCCACGCCTGGGCGGCCGAGTGATGGGCGCACCGCTCCCCGATCGTTTCGTCACCGCATCACCGAACCCTCTGGCGACGGTCCCTCCCAACGCCAGCCCCAGGGTGTCGTTCGTGACGGTCGCCTTCGGCACCGGGCCGATCATCACTGACAGCCTGGTTTCACTGGTCGCGTCGCTCGATTCAACATCGATCCAATACGAGTACGTCGTCGTCGACAACGCCCATCCCATCGCTACCGACCACACCGTCAACACCCTGCTGCTCACAACACACGGCGTTCGGATTGTCCGGTCGCTGACCAATCTCGGCTTTGGCGGCGGGTGCGAGCTTGGGGTTCGCGAATCGACCGGCGACATCATCGGCTTCGTCAACCCCGATGTGATCTACGAACCGGGGTGGATCGAGCCGTTGCTCGACCAGCTCGACCGACCCGAGGTCTCGATCGCGGCACCGGTACTGCTGAACCCCGATAGGTCCGTGCAAGAAGCCGGGCACCAGCTGTGGAGCGACGGCTCTGCTTCACCAATCGCCGTCGCCCCCGAGCCCGGTGATGTGACGACACCCGACTATGCCTCTGCCGCATGTTGGCTGGTCCGGCGCGCCGAACACCAGAGGCTGGGCGGGTTCGACCCCGCCTTCTTCCCTGCCTACTACGAAGACGTCGACTACAGTTTGCGAGCTATTTCGAAGGGCGGTTCGACGGTCGTGGTCGGCAGTTCGCGGGTCGTGCATCGGAAGGGATCATCAACCACCGACGCACGGATTCCAGATACGACTCGGCAACGTCTGCTGCTGCTCGACCGCTGGCCTGATCTGGCCGCAACCCAGTCTTTGCGACCCGTCGGGCCTTGAATCGGGTCAGTCCGTCGTCGGCGGGGCGACGACCCTGACCAGCTCGGTCACGGTGCTGTCGATCCGATCGAGCTTCGCACTCAACTCGTCGAGCTGTGGCCGGGGCCCGCCAGAGGCAACATCGACTGGCGCCCCGCCGCTGTCGATTCGGGCAACCACCAATTGGAGTTCAGCGAGCTTCTGCTGCAGATCACGAATCGCTGCGCCTTGGTCGTCGAAGGCGAACTGGGTGCGTCTGGCCCCGCGCACGATCCACGCCAACTGATGTTTCATCCGCCCAGGCCCTCCAGCCGCTCGCTGACAGCGCCGATGCGGGCGGTGAGGTCACCGACCGAGCTGCGGCTCTCCTCGCGTGCCGCCTCGAGACCGCCGCGCAGAGCGGCAACCTCGCCGCGGAGTTCGTCGAGTTGGGCCCGAAGCTGCTGAACCTCCGTGCTGCCCCGAACCATCCAACGAACCTGTGTTCTCAAGCGACCCATGTCACGACCTCTCCTCGTGCCGGTCGGCCTGACGGCACAGACCAGCGATCCAGAGCCCGGCGTGGACCGGGCTCGACTGTTCCATCATGCTGTTCCGAGCGGCGGCCGCCAAGCCGACGCGGTGCTGCTCGTCATCGACCATCCGCCGCATCGCATTGGCAGCCTGATCGAGATTCGGTTCGGCCCACACCGCCTCGGTCGGGTAGTACCCCTGGCGATCGGTCACGGCGATCAGCTCGGCATCGACCAAGACCGAGTTCTGGTCGTGCATGAATTCGAGGTTGCCCGAGTACCGCGTGGCGATCACAGGTACGCCGAGCCACATCGCCTCCATCAGGTGCAAGCCGAGACCCTCCGACCGGTGGAGTGAGACAAGACAGTCACTGTGGGCGATCAACGCCATCTGGTCGGCCCGGCTGAGATGTTGATCGGTGACCGTGATGTCAGGGCGTTGCGCTGCTGCCAGTTGGAGCTGCTCGTGCTCTGACCACCGCTGCTCGCCGTTCAAGGTCTTGACCAGCAACAGCGGGCCGTCAACTGATGGTGTCGGGAAGGCGCGCACAAAGGCATGGATCGCGCCGAGCGGGTTCTTGCGATCGGTGATGCTGAGATGATCGAGCGTCACCAGGAAGACGAACCGCTCGGTGGGGAGTCCGAGATCGGCACGCGACCGGTCGGAGATGACGGGTTCGGGAACGGGCACGTGCACGACGTTGACTGGCTTGTCGGTTACGCCGCGGAAGGCGTCGGCGATGAACGCCGTCGCTGCCCACACCTCATCGACCAACGCCACATTGGCCACGATCCGCGGAGGGAGATACGACAGCTCCCAGAACCAAAACCCGATCGTTGTCCGGCCTTCGAAGACCGCCGGCCCGTGGTCGGCCGCGAAATAGCTCATCTGATCGCAATGGACGGTGACGAGGTTGGTGTCGTACAACAGCTCGGTCGTCAGCGGCGGCACGTCGGTCGCCGTGGGGCTGGCAGTGCGGTGATAATGCAAGGCGCCAGTGGCCACTCGAGCGGCATCGAGCGCTGAGTAGATCCGTCGCGTGAAATCCCCCAGCCCAGAGTCCGACGACACGTAACCGATCAAATTGACACCGGGGCCGCGGCCGATGTCGGACCATGTCGGTGACAACGCGTCAACTCGGGCGCGGATCAACGGCGACCTGCCATCCGAATGCCAGCTCCCGGCTGCCCAGGCGAGGAAGCGGTCGCGGTCGACCCCCATCGGCTGCGGGAACGCGGCGTGGAGGTCGGGGCGGCGGACCCACTCCTCGAACCAGTAGCGGCCGAGAATTCCGCCACTTCGTGGAGCGGGGGACTCGAGCCACTCGAGTAGCCCCGGCCCGCTGAAAGGCTCGGGAGGAAGATCGCCTTCACCCCGCGCCCCGGCGGCCAGCGCATCGCTCATCAACTTGCGAATCGACACGTCAATCGCGATGCCGCCCGGCAACGAGACGGGGCAACGTACTCCGCGCCATTGAGGGAGCGTGTAGGCCACCGCATCCGCCAGATTCGGGTCAGCGGACAACATCGCTCGCGGACGGCGATCGGCAAAGCTCAGGTGCCACGGTTCGAGTCGGTCGACGTCGTCGATATCGACGACATACGGAGCGGAAGGACATTGACCGATCGTCCAACCCACAATCGCGCCCCGCTCGGCGCGCTCGACCGTTGTCGCGGCGGCGGTGATCGCCAGCTCGATCAGCGGGCCGATTCGGTCGTCCGGTCGGCTGGACGAGAGCAGGTCGCCGAGCGAATCGATCGCCGACACTGCCGCCGGACAGACGCCGAGGATCGCGTCCGACCACCTACCCCGGACCGTGCGATCGGCCTCATTCGGTGCCAGACCGTCGTAAGGGATCGAGTGAAGCGAACGCTCGACGACCTTGACACCACGATCGGGAATCATGTGGGCAATGTCGCCTGCCACGCCGACGGAACCGACCCGAAGCACGACAACGGGTTGTCCATGTTCGCGGAGCAATCGAGCAACCGTCCGTGCAGCACGGGCCCATTCATAGATTTCCGGGGCGAGCGCCGTCAGGAGGCGACCCCAGCCGACGCCGAGTGGATCTGCAAGGTCAAGATCAGCCCACCGGACACCCGGTGCCGCCACGGCAGGCCGACGATGCGGGTCGCCCCCCCAAACAGCAGTGAGGTCGAGGTCGGCTCGGTGGGAAAAGAGCTCGGCGGCCAACCCGGACGCGTCGATCGTGCCGGCCGGCACGATCAAACAGACGCTGACCCCCGCCGGCTGGCGAATCCCGCTCAATCCGGTCCGCCGGGGCGCAGGCGCGACGTAAGTCGGCGTAGGACATTGGGACGAGACTCGATTGCTGGCGCACCGGAGCGCAGCGGGCGCTCGAGCCAGTCGGATCGTCTCGGTTCCAGATTCATGTTGTAGTACGGGTCATTGTTGATCGCGTAGTGCCACCGTTCGTTGATGAACTCGTACTCGCCGTCGGCCAGTTCAGGCACGCGGGTGCGACTTTCGAAGTGATACCAGGTGGCCCACGGCGTCCACACGATTCGGTGGCCGGCGGCGCGCAGCTTCAGACAGAAGTCGACATCGTTGAAGTTGAGCGGCAGCTCGGTCGGGAACCCGCCGACCTGCTCGAATGCCCGCCGATCGACCAATGCCGCAGCGGCAGTGACACCGCTGCACTCACGTTCGACGGCGAGCGGGCGCAGCGGCCAGGGCCCTGGCGAATCACCCGGCCACCCGAGGCATGCATGCCGAAGGTCGTAGTGGTAGACGTGGCCGCCATGCTGGAGTGTGCCGTCGGAGAACAACAGTTTGGCGCCGACGAGGGCAACGCCCGGCGTCTGCAGGTGGGCGACCATCAAGTCGATGCTGGTCGGCTCGATCAGTTCGGTGTCATCGTTCAACAACAGCAACAGGTCGCCCGAGGCGTGCACCGCGCCGAGATTCATCTTGTCCGAGAAGTTGAACGGTTTGTCGTACTCGACCAACTTGAGCTGATCGCCGGCGATTCGGCGCAGCGCTGCCAGCACCGGATCGGGCGTTGCTGAGTCGTAGATGACCACAAATTCGAGCTCACGATACGTGGACCGATCGAGCAGGCTCTGAACGGCGTCGACGACGAACACCCGCGTCGCCCCCCAGACGCGCCCTGCAGATCCACGGGTCGGGATGATCACGCTGACCAACGGATGCTCGGTCAGCTCACGGCAGACGCGGTAGCAGCCTTCGTGCTCGGTCAGTTCGACAGTGGCCCGGATCCCGACCCGGTCGCAATGATCGGCGACCGCCCTGACCCCTGCCTCGAACGCCCACGGTTTGTTGTCGGAATTGGTCGTGACGCTGTTCGGGGACTGACGCCAGTGGTACAGCACCTTCGGCACATGGCCGACGCCCCGAGCACGTTCGGTGAGCCGCAGCACCAGGTCGTGATCCTGGGCACCGTCGAATCCCGGCCGGAACCCTCCGACCTGCTTGACCAACGAGTGGCGTGCCACGAGAAAATGGGTGATGTAGTTCTGGCTGCGAAGCCGCTCGGGCGAGAAGTCCGGCTTGTACGACGGTGTAGCAAACCGGCCGTCGGGCCGCAACAGGTCGTGATCGCTGTAAACCACGTCGATCTCGTCATGGCATGCCGCCGACATCGAACTCAGGGCCCGCCGGGTGAGCACGTCGTCGTGATCGAGTAATGCAATCAGCTCACCGGTCGCCGCGGCCAGCGCATCATTGCTGGCGGCGACGATGCCGCCGTTGTCGGTGCGCCGGATGACGCGCACCCGCTGGTCGGCGGCGGCAGCCCGGTCGAGCACCTCGGAAACCCATGGTCGTGTCGAAGCATCGTCGACAACGATGTGCTCCCAGTCGGCGAAGTCTTGGTCGCGTACCGAGCGAAGGCATTCCTCGAGATGGGCCCGTTCGGGATCGTGGACGGCGGTGAGCACCGAAAAACGGGGGGCCACGGTGGTCACCTCAGAGCAGCCGCGAGCGCACGGCGCGACCGACTCGATCTCGACTGTTGCGCAGCGTGTTGAACACGGCCCGCTGAAAATGGTCCTGGTCTTGACGGGCTCTGGCGAGCGCCGCCTCGAGCTCGTTGACGCGGCCGCGGTACACACCTTCTGCGGCTTCGGCGCCCTTGGCAGCATCGCTGGCGGCCAGCAGGTCGAGGCGCAGATCTGCGTACGACTGCTCGGACGGACCGACGAGTTGGCGGAGTCGATCGACCTCCGCCCGGAGCGCGGCCACGTCGTCGGCGGAACGTTTTGCGGACAGGGGGGGAGGTGTAGTGCCCCCACTGTGCCCGCCGATGACGGGAAACGGAGCGATACAACTCCTGGCCTGCAACCTTGCCGCAACGCTAACCGACCGAATATCGCCGGTACATCCGACCTCGACCGCCTGGCGGTCGCCCATGCATGCGAAACGTAGTGCTGGGATTCGGTGGCATGGTCCGCCCACCGGAGCGTGCGAGATAGCATCACAGGATGCCCGTTGCCCCCTCAGGGAGCGATGTCGTCGTCTGTGTGTCGCAGCTCTCGAAGCGTTTTCGGTTGTTCCACGAGCGACACCAGTCGCTCAAGCAATCGCTGCTCAACCGGCGCCGCAGCAGCTACGAGGAATTCTGGGCCCTGCGAGACGTCAGCTTCGAGGTCTTCAAGGGCGAGACATTCGGGATCATCGGCCACAACGGCAGCGGCAAGTCGACCTTGCTCAAGTGCCTCACCAAGATCCTGCAACCCGACGAGGGTTCGCTCGCCGTGAACGGCTCGATCTCGGCGCTGCTCGAACTCGGCGCCGGCTTTCACCCCGAACTCAGCGGCCGCGAGAACGTATATCTGAATGCGGCCATTCTCGGCGTGCCGCGACGCCACATCGAGCAACGGTTCGACGAAATCGTTGAATTCTCGGGGCTCGAGAAGTTCATCGATGCCCCGGTCAAGAACTACTCCTCGGGCATGTTCGTGCGGCTCGGTTTCGCGGTGGCAATCAATGTCGACCCCGACGTGTTGATCATCGACGAGGTGCTGGCCGTCGGCGATGCTGACTTCCAGGCCAAGTGCGGTGACAAGATCGCCGACTTTCGCGACAGCGGCCGGACCATCGTGCTGGTGACCCACGCGATGGACGATGTCATACGTCTGTGCGGGCGGGCGGCGTGGATTGATCATGGCGACCTGCGAATGCTCGGCAGCCCGCACGACATCACCGACGCCTACATGCAGACAACCCATCAGGGCCGATCGGTGCAGCATCTGGATGGCTTGCGCTGGGGTAGCGGCGAAGTTCGTGTCGACTCGGTCGAGATTCTCGACGGGGCACTCGAACCGGTGACATTTGCGAAATCCGGCAAGCCTCACTCGATCCGAGTCCACCTTTCTGCCGAACACCCGGTGATCGCGCCAGAGGTGGTGCTGTCGATCTACGACCAGAACGCGACCTTGATCACCGAGGTCAGCACCCGATCGCGAGATGCGTTCATCGACCAGATTCACGGTACGCGCTCGATCAGCCTCGAGATCGATTCGCTGCCATTGGTCGAAGGTACGTACGAACTGACCTGCGCCGTCGTCGACGAAAGTGGTCAGCGCGAGTACGACGTTCGTAGCAGATTCGTGCGCTTCGACGTGCTCAAGGGCGACAGCAACGACGTCGGGCTCGTCACCCTCGGCGGCGCCTGGAATCTCGGCTGATCAGAGCTCTTCGGCGAAGCGACCTTCGAGTCGGTTGAAGATCCACCAGCCGACGAACAAGGCCACCACAGCGAAGACCATCAGCGTTGCGAGGTCGATCAGACGCGGCATTCTCAGGTCGTACATCAGGTTCCTGTAGATCCGAACGACGACCGTCAGCGGCATGTGCTGATAGATCCGCTCCAACCAGAACGGCATACGGTTGATCACCAGGTGCGGCGGATACACGACGGGAGTGGCGAAAAACAACGCCTGAACCAGGATGCTCCAGAGGTACGACAGGTCACGGAAGAACACATTGCCGGCCGCCAGCGCCAACCCGACCCCGGTACAGAACACAGCGAGGAGCACGGAAGTGAACACGATCAGGGGAAGCCAGACCAGTACGACGTTTCCGGCCAACAACAACGCCACGGAGAGCACCGTCAGTTCGATCCCCAGCGTGAACAGTCCAGCGACGACGGTCGAAATGATGAGATGTTCGCGAGGGAACGCCACCTTGCCGACCAACGACGCGTTGGCGATGATGCTTCCCATCGCGGTCGTCACCGAAATGCTGAAGAACGTCCATGGCAACAACCCACACAACAGAAAGAACGCGTACGAGCTGAGACCACTTGGGTCGCCCGCATCGGGAGTGGCCCGCAGAACCAGCGAGAACGCGAACGTGTAGATCAGCATGAAAGCGATCGGGTTGAGCAGCGACCAGCCCCAACCGAGAACACTGCGCTTGTAGCGACCACGCAACTCGCGAAGTGTGAGGTTCCACAGAAGCTCGCGTCGCGCGATCAGTTCACTCGCGGATGACATGGACGCGCAGCGTACTGGGGGCTGCGCCGGCCTTCACCCGATCGGCGAGTGCGCGATCCGGGGCCAGGCGGACCGACCTGCAGTCGAGAGAGCGAGGTCAGAACAGAATCAGCTGGTACAGCGTGTTGAGCGCCGCCCCACCGGCGACGCAAGCAACCAGAACCATGGTGGCGCGCGTCGTGATCGCCGACGCGGCTGCGACAACCACCAAAGCGACCAACGGCAACCCGAAACGGGCCGGCGCAGGGAAGTCGGAACCGCTGAAATAGGCAAAGTAGAACGTGTAGAAAGGCCCGGCGAGCAGCATCGCGGCCAAGCCCACGCGCGAGATCCATGCGGCGCGGATCTTGCCGACCACGACAAAGGCGGCCGCGAACATCAGCGCAATCAGCAGCCAATTCGTCAGTTGGATGAACGAGATCGTGACCTGTGAACGCAACGGCGTCGTCAGCAGCGGGTTGATGACGGGCGTGAATACCGAGGGGAGTTGTTCCAGCATCTTGCTCAACGAGACCCCGGTCGTCTCGTGTTTGGAGAACATCGGTGCGCTCGACATCACTTCGGAGACCGACGTGTTCCGGGGGAACAGAGCTTCCCGGGTGCGGGACGAGTATTCGAGCCTGAGTACGACGATCCCTGCCAACACGATCGCTGGCGTCACGCGTCGGGTGATCGATTCGTCCCGCTGGACTGCCACACGCGCGATGAGATAGGCCGAGCACGCCCCGACGATCAAGAGGTTCGTGGCTTCGATGAAGAACACGCCGATGTAGGTCAGCGCCAGTAGCGCTGGGTGGAGCTTCCGCTCCTCGAACTTCAACGTGGCCAGCAGCGTCACTGCACCGCCCAGCAACAATGATGCGTCGGCATTGACCGTGGCGGCACCCACCAGAACGATCGGGGTCACCATCAGCAACGCCGTCACGACGGCTCGCTTCAGCCGGTCGATCCGCAACAGGCCCATCACGTACCACAACACGGAAAACGCGGCCGCCGACCACAATGCTCCCATCATGCGCAGGCCGGTCACGGGGCTGTTGACCACGCCAAGCCAGGTCATCGCCCTCGCCCCAAGGCCGGTGATCACGTAGTAGATCGGGTACTGGGTCGCCGCCGTGTTGAAGCCACGTTCCTGGAAGTCATTGGGATCGTAGGTGTCCAGGCCACAAGCAGGTCCGGCATAACCGGGCGAATCCACGCTGCGACACGCCGCTTCTGCCATCGCCTCGAAGCCGACTCGCTCATTGACACGAACAATGTCGAGCTTGCTCGCCTTGAGGGCGTAATCGATGTGTTGAAGTTCGTCGATCGGTGACAGTGTGCGGTAGGCGTGGGTGTGCAGCCCGACCAACAGCAGCGAGAGAATCACGATGGCAGCACACGCCATCCAATCGGTCCGTTGCCACATATGCTCGATTTGATCAATATCGACTGAGTCTGAGCAGCTCTCATCTATCGAAAACTCACTCGAACCAGTTACAGCGCTGGTCTTCAAGTCGTCGAGCGATTCCACACCTGTGTCATCGCCGTCACCGACGCCAGACTTGTTGCCGTCCGAGCAGGGTTCGGTGTTCGGACCGGACCCGGAGGAGCACGTCATCGGTGACGACCTTCCGATTGTTCGTCTCGCATGTAGCTCGCCATAACCGGCCGCACAATACTCGGCATCAACGACCAACGCCCCGCAAGTCACGTGCCGACAAGCCAGCGTCGTTCGGCCATGGCAGACCCGGGTACAGGTCATGCAGGTGACGCAGCATGTGATCGGCGACCAGGTTGGTGGTGCTCAGCATCGAAACCTCCTGGGTGCGGTAGCGGCCGAGCATCTGGGCGACGTGTACCCCGTGCTCGCCGGCCGCAGCGAATCGCAGCCACATCTCCCAATCCTCCCAACCGAAAACCAGCTCGTCGTCGGTGCGGTACCCCCCGTGGCGCTGCCAAGCATCCCGACGCAGCATCGCCTGGGCATCGATGTAGTTGGCTTCGCACAACCAAGGCACGTGCCACGCCATGCCACTGCGCACACCTGCAGCAGTTCCGAACTCCTCGAGCGCCGAGTAGGCGAATGCTGCCTCGGGATCGGCATCGAGGGCATCGGCAAGGCGGCGCAGTGCTGTGGGATACACCAGGTTGTCGGCGTCCATCACCATCACCTTCGGAGCGCGGCTGGCCTCGAACCCAAGGTTGCGGGCGGCGGGCAGACCACGATTGATCTCGCTACCGAGCAGCAGCGCTGCGACACCGGTGTGCTCGCGAATCCAATCGGTGACGACCGCCCGGCCGTCGTCGTTGGAATGATCGTCGACCACGATGATCTCGAACTCAACGTCGGTGGACGCGGCGATCGAGTCGAGTGTCTCGGTAACAAGGTGCCCATAGTCGTAGAGCGTGACCACCGCGCTGACCTCTGGCACACTGATTTCTCGATATGCGGCCGACTCGACGCGTTCAACATGATCGTCGCTGCCGTACCGAAGCTGGCACCGGGCACGCTCGATCTGGCGCTGCAGCGCAGTCTCGGCCATCAGCGCCTGATAGACGCGCTGTCGTAACGCTGCCATCGGCGTAAAGGCGGGCAGTACAGGCAACTGCTGAGCTCGCAGTGCCCGGCCGCCATAGTTCGGGGCGATCAGCCGCAGGTTCGTTCGGGCAGCAGGAAGCTGGCCGATACGTTCGAGTTGCGGGCCGAGTGTCGCCGTGAGCGGATACTGGTGAAGCACGGCCTCGGCTGCCAGCTGACCGACCGCGGCGGTGCCGGGCGGATCATCGAGCAAAGACAGGATCACGTCGGCCGGATCAGCCGCCTCGACGAAATGCAGCCCGGCTTCAAGCGGCTCGTAACCAGTCGATGGTTCGGTGACGACGCAACAACCGTTCGCCATCGCCTCGATCATGCGAGCCCACTCGAAATAGCCGGGGAGCGCGTCGTCACGGTGCAGGTTCAGCAGCACCAGGCTGTCGGCCATCAGGTCGTACTTATCGCGCCCGAATACCAGGCCGCCGACACCGTCGAGCACAGGTCGGTTGAACGAGAACAACCGAAGATCGATATCACGGCTCCACAACAGCGGTGCAAGTTCGGCGAGTTGCCTGCCACGTCGGTCAGTGCGACCTCCGAGAAACAACAGTTCGGTGGTGCGCGTCGCGCCGGCAACACGCCGATCCATGCTCGGCACACCCCCGAGACGCAGGTGGTGGGCGTCGACTCCGTCGCCACGAAGTGCCTCGACGCCATGCAGGTTGATGTCGAGCACGGTTCGGCTTGCGGTGCAGAACAACCGACTGACGTCGAACCACGGTGTGCCTGGTTGTTCGGTGCAAACCGGAACACTGATCCTGGCGGCTTGTTCGATCTGGCGATCCGTGAAGCCGCCGAGTACATAAAATTCGTGCGGCGCGACCACAAGATTGATGGCGTTCGGGTCGTTTGGGCGATCACCTTGATCATGCAGGCTGGACGGATGCCCCAGCAACACCCCGGCCTCGACGATCCACGCCGCTATGTCGTCCATGAAGGCATTGCCGGCTGGGGCGACGAAGACATTGAGCGGGCGCACTAGTCACACCTTTCGGAGGCGACGCACCAGGTCAGCGGGGGTGTGCAGCAGCTTGATCCCTGCACGCTTGATGACCGACCCCTTGTTCGGGGCAGCTGCAACGCTGTGAACCATCGAGCGCACGAGCGCTCGCCGACTGGTCGCCTCGGGCAACTCGGCGGCGATCGCCCGCAACTCGGCTCGGCGCGCCTGAGACTCGCACTGCAACTCGTCCAGGCGTTCCTCGATCTCGGATGCTCGACCCGTCGACTCGGTCATGCGGTCGAGGCTACGGCGTCGGGGCAGCGCTGGGGGTTACGCTCTCGATGTCGCCATGCGTGAGATGACGAGTACGCCGAGCACCGAGCCTGACACGGCCGGCCAGCCGTTCCCGCAGATGCTGGAGCGCGTCATCGGACGCGCCGGACGACCGCTCGGTTGGATGTGGCATCGCGGGTTCCGTTTCCTGTTCGTGCTCGACGCGATTTCGCTGTTCGGGTCGATGTTGCTGATCAACGTGCTGAGGTTCGGGTGGACTTGGCCGACGTACCCCCGCAGCCATTATTGGATCGGGTTCTCGATCGCCACTGCGATTCACCTCGGCATCAACTATTTCGCCGGACTCTACGAACGCGAGCCAAGACTTGGCTACCGGCCATGGCTCCCGCGAATCGCCGTCGCCACCGGTATCGGCGTGGCCTTCGATGGCCTGGCCGCGGTGCTGACCGACCGTTACCTGATGCCGCGCGTCAACCTCGGGTTGCTACTCGTCGTTGCCTCGATCGCACTGACCGCGAACCGAACTGTCAGCCGCTACTTCGCCAACCGGCGGCGCGGTCCGTCGAGAGTTCTGCTCGTCGGCCGCGGTGAAGCAGTCGCACTCGCTGAGCGACATTTCAACTCTGAGCCCGACGCCGATGTCGTGGGCACCGTCGAACGCATTGGCGAGTTGTTCGACCTCGTCAACGCCCGCCAGGCCACCGACGTCCTCTTGCTCGATCTCTCAGCATTCTCTGAGGCGTTCCCCGAGCCGCTCACGGCACTCGACCGCCAAGGGATCGGCGTCCATCAGCGGGTCAGCGCCCGCGAGACCTTGCTCGGGCTGCAATCGGTCCGAGAGATCGCCGGCATGCCGTTCACCCGCATGCGCACCCACGCCATGGCGTCGCACCAGCTCCGGTTGAAGCGCCTGTTCGACCTCGCTGTTCTGGTCATCATGGCCCCGCTCGTGATACCGGTGCTCTTGATGTTGGCGTTGTACGTCCGCCTCGCTGCCGGCTCGCCGGTGCTGTATCGGCAGACGCGGGTGGGTCTGCTCGGCAAGCGATTCTCGGTGGTCAAGTTCAGAACGATGGTGCGTGATGCCGAAAGCGACGGCCCACTGCTCGCCGGACGCGAAGATGCTCGAGTGATTCGCGGTCTGCGGTGGATGCGTGCGACTAGGGCCGACGAGCTGCCACAAGTTTGGAATGTACTCAAGGGCGAAATGTCACTCGTTGGGCCTCGACCGGAGCGTCCCGAGCTGATCGAGCTGTTCGAACAAGACGTTGCCGGTTATGCCCGACGCCACGAGCTGCCGCCTGGCATCACCGGCTTTGCCCAGATCAACGGCCGCTACGAAACCGATGCCGCATACAAGCTCGGCTACGACCTTCAATACCTCGTGAACTGGTCGGTGGTCCTCGACATTCAGATCCTGCTTCGCACGGTGTGGGTCGTGCTTCGTCGCCGTGTCTGAGCTGAGAGCGGCCTGCTTCGGCAGCGATGAGTGGCCCACCGTCTCCGTCGTGATGCCAATCAGGAATGAGGCACCACACCTCGAGCGAGCCGTCGCCTCGATTCTGGCTCAGGAGTATCCACTGCCGTTCGACGTGTGCTTGGCGATCGCGCCATCCGACGATGACACGGAGGCGATCGCTGCCGAGATCGCCTCGCGCGAACCGCAGGTCACGGTCGTTTCGAACCCGGCCGGCGTCACCCCAGCCGGCCTCAACGCAGCGATCGCGGCGATCACCGGCGAAGTGATCGTGCGGGTCGATGGCCACGCCGAGCTGTCCGAGGGGTATATCCGACGTGCGGTCGAGACCATGCGTCGTACGGGGGCGGTCAACGTGGGCGGCATGCAGGTGCCAGCGCCCGAGACCCCGTTCGAGGAGGCGGTCGCGGCTGCTACAACGTCGTGGCTCGGCACCGGCGGCTCCCGCTTCCACGTCGGTGGCCTCGAAGGCCCGGTCGACACGGTGTACCTCGGCGTGTTCGACCGTGCGGCAGGCGATGCGGTGGGTTGGTTCGACGAGAGATTGATCCGCAATCAGGACTACGAACTCAACATCCGACTGCGCCGCGCCGGCGGGGCCGTGTGGTTCGATCCGCTGCTCAGCGTGTCCTACCGACCGCGCGGCTCGGTGGGTGCGCTGTGGCGCCAGTATTTCGAGTACGGACGCTGGAAGGCCGAGGTTCTCGCCACCCACCCTGGATCTGCCAAGTTGCGTCAGTTGGCACCAGCGGCGTTCATTGCCGGGCTGGCGACGTTTCCACTCCCCGGGCGATGGCGCCACGTCTGGGGCGGCGGCGTCGCAACATATGGCCTTGCGGTGCTCTGGTCGACGCGCCGGAACCGACGCTCGGCCGTCCCAGCCGTCGTCATGCACACGGCGTGGGGAATCGGGTTCTGGTCAGGGTGTGCGCAGCTGGCCGTGCACAAGTGCTCTGGCGTCGAAGGCGCGCAGCGACCGACACACCAAACCAGTCGACCGCCAACTCATCCCGGGTAGCGTACACGACCATGCACGTCATCTGCGTCGCCGCAGCGCGACCGAACTTCATGAAGATCAAGCCCGTCATCGACGGCCTTGAAGCACTGGGCGTGCGCACCACGATCGTCCACACGGGGCAGCACTACGACGAGGCGATGAGCGACGTGTTCTTCGAGGAGCTCGGTATCCGCCAACCCGAGTACCACCTGGGTGCTGGATCGGGGTCGCACGCCGAGCAGACCGCGAAGGTGCTGGTCGGCTTCGAACAGCTCGTCGGTTCGGTCCAGGCCGATGCCGTCGTCGTCGTCGGTGATGTCAACTCGACGCTGTCGTGCGGGTTGGTCGGCGCAAAGGCGGGCCTGCTGGTAGCCCACGTCGAGGCCGGCCTGCGAAGCCGAGACTGGACGATGCCCGAAGAGATCAACCGTGTGGTCACCGATCGAATCAGCGATCTCCTCTTCGCACCCTCGGAGGATGCCGTTGTCAACCTTCGAGCCGAGGGATATCGGGAAGATCAGATTCATCTGGTCGGGAATGTGATGATCGACACACTGCTGTTGAATCTGGACCGAGCATCCGAACGCGCCGTGTGGCAGCGGTTCGATGTCGGACCCGGTGGGTACGGCGTCGTCACGCTGCACCGCCCGGCGAACGTCGACGACCCATCCGTGCTGACCGGCCTCATGGAGACCCTGCGGGACGTCTCCGAGCAGGTGCCGTTGATCTTTCCCGTACACCCTCGCACTCGGCAAACATTGGAGGGATTGGTACCCGACCACGGACGCTTGACGCTGATCGAACCGCTCGGGTACCTCGATTTCCTCGGTCTCATCTCGAAGGCGGCGGTCGTCCTCACCGATTCCGGTGGGATCCAGGAGGAGACGACCGTGCTCGGAACACCATGTCTCACGCTTCGCGAGAACACCGAGCGCCCGATCACGATCACTGAAGGAACAAATCTGCTCGTCGGTCGCGATCGCGTCGCGATCATGGATGGGGTCGCTCGCGCACTGAGCGGTGAAATCGAGCCACGACGACCGGCACTCTGGGATGGCCGAGCCGGAGCACGCATCGCAGAGGTCCTCGTCGCTGCGCACGCTCAGCCGCCCAAGCGCCCGACCGCTCAGTAGACGAACATGGCGACGCCCGACCCTCTCTCAGCGCTCACGCAACAGGTTCGTGCGCTCGAACGAAGTCTTCAGACCCACACCGGCACGCTGCGGACCCTCATCGAACGGTCGGAACGCACGACATACAGCCAGCTCGAGGCGCTCATCAACCTGTATCGCGAGCTCGATGGACACTTTGCTCTGCCGCCCCTTCGAAACTGGGCCATCTCGCCCGACGCAGCGCGTCAGATCCTCGCGCTGGTTCGGGCGCGCCGACCGCAACACGTCGTCGAGTGCGGCGCAGGAGCATCGACGATCCTGCTCGGACACCTCGCCCTTACGGGGCAGGTCGGCCGGGTCACCTCCTTCGAGCACGATCCGCTCTGGCACGAGGTCAGCCGCCAACGAATCCGGGACGCCGGCCTCGACGAACACGTCGATCTGGTGTTTGCACCCCTGATCGAGCACGACCTCGCCAGGGGCACCGGCCTCTGGTACGACATCGATTCGGTACAACTCTCCGACATCGACATGGTGATCGTGGACGGCCCCCCGGCGGACACGGGTCCCGAGGCCCGGCGCCTCGCCCCCGACCTGCTGTTGCCCCACTGCCTGCCCGGCTGCGGGTTCGTCGTCGACGACTACATCCGTCCAGCTGAGCAAGCTATGGTGCGTGACTGGATCGAGCAGTTCCCGATGCAACTCGTACACCATTCCGAGTCGGTCGAGAAATGGCTCGCTGTGGTCGACTACCTGCCCGAAGCAACGGATCTTTCGCCCGATGCAACGGGTCTCTCGGAGGTGCCAGCGTGATCGAACCATCTGAAGAACGCGCCCACCGCGCCCTGCTCGCCGAGGCGCAGGAGTGGCGACGGCACGCAAAAGCCTCGACCGAACTCGAGCAGCAGATCGAGTCACTGCGTGAACAACGCAATCTACTGCAGTCACAGCTCGATGCCTCGGTTCAGAGCGCATCGTCGGCACGAGCCGAAGTGGTCGCGCTCGATAAGGCACGAGCGACCGACCGGTCAGCTGCAGCGAACCTGGCGGCGAGTACCAGCGCCGAACGAGAGCGACTTGAATCCAAGATCGACGAGTTGCGGCACAGCAACGCGACCCTCGCACAGCAACGCGACAAGTTCCGCAACCGGCTGCAGGCCCAGTACGACATGAAGTGGAGCCGAATCGGTGGCGTGATTCGTTCGACATCGACCCGTCCGACCTCGATCCTGAGTCTTCCGATTCGACTCGCTCGAGAGGCGCGTCGTTCACCGCGATCCTCATCGAGACCGAGCGACTCATCCTCCGTGCAACCGGTTGATCGAGAGCCCCCGCGGGCCGAGGAATCGACAGCGGTGGCGACTGCGCGAGGTCTGCGCAAGGCCGGCGATCACGAGGGAGCTCTCGCTGCGCTCGACTCGGCGCTGCTCCGCCGACCCCGCCGACCCGACCTGCTTCACGAACGCCGTGCGACGCTGGTGGCGATGGGCGAGCTGAGCGAGGCGCTGGCTGCCAATCGCCGACTCGTGCGTGTCGAACGTTCCGACAAGAACCTCGCCGCCGAGCAACAGCTCGTCGGTCGGCTTCGAGATCTCGATCCGAGCTGGTACCCCGATATCGGTCCTGCTGAACACCTCACACCGGCGTCGAGTTCTGGCGTGCTGCACCTCCTCAAGGAGTCGTTGCCCTACCATGAGCGCGGCTACACGATGCGCAGCCGGTACGCCCTCTTGAGCCAGCTCGAGGCCGGCTTCCGACCGACCGTGATGACATCACTCGGGTTCCCGCGCCTCGACGGCACCAAGCAGTTCGACTCCGTCGAGATCGTCGACGGCATCGAGCACCATCGCCTGGATCTCGGCCCCGACTACCCATACCGACGGATCCCGTTCGATGATGCGGTCGCCAATCAGGCGTGGTTGGCCGCAGATGTGGTGCGACGAGTCCGGCCCGCCGTGATCCATGCCAACTCCGGCTACCGGGGCTACGACACCGCTGTGACGGCGCTCGCCCTCGGCCGACGATTCGGAATCCCGGTCGTGTACGACGTCCGGTCGTTCCTCGAGTCGACCTGGACCTCAGACATCGATCGCAGTGAAGCCGGGGAGCACTACCGACTCAGGTTGTTGCGAGAGAACCAGTGCATGCACGACGCCCAACTCGTGTTCACGATCGCCCACACGATGCGCGATGAGATCGTGAACCGGGGTATCGACCCCGACAAGATCGTTGTCATCCCGAATGCCGTAGACCCGAGCAAGTTCGTCCCAGTCGACACAGATATCGAGCTCGCCCGGTCGCTGGGGCTGGCCGGCAAGACGGTGCTGGGATACATCTCCAACATCGGTCACCGGGAAGGGATCGACGTGCTGATCCGGGCGATGGCGATACTTCGCGACCGACGCGATGATGCGGCTTGTCTCGTTGTCGGTGGCGGCCCCGAACTGGATCGCCTTCGCGAGCTCACGACCGAACTCGGTCTACAAGACCGGGTCGTGCTGACGGGCCCTGTTCCGCATGACGAGATCGCCAGGTACTACTCGCTGATCGATCTGTTCGTCATTCCTCGCCGCGACGACCATGCGGCGCGGCTCGTGACGCCGCTGAAGCCGTTCGAGGCGATGTCGATGGGCTTGCCCCTGCTCGTGGCCGATCTCCCGGCCTTGTCCGAAGTCGCAGCACCGGGTGAACGGGGGCTCTCGTTCACCCCCGAGGATCCTCACGATCTCGCCGACGTTGCCGAACAGCTCCTCGACGACCCGCAACGTCGTCACCAACTGGGTGTCGCTGGCCGCGACTGGGTGCTCAGCGAACGAACCTGGTCGAGCAACGCCAAACGGTATGTCGAGGCCTATGGCCGGCTCGGCGTGCACCCGGGGACCGACACATGAGTCACCTCGGGCTCGCCAACGACATCTTGGCCGCCGCGCGCTCAGTCACCGATCGGCACCCCCGACTGCTGGTATTCGGACCGGTCGCTCGTGGCAATCCGTACCAGGAATTGCTCTACTCCGATCTTCGCTCAGCCGGGATCGCGGCCGTGCCGGCACTTCCGTGGACGGAACTTGCAGCGGTAACCAGTGGCGTCGCGGCAGGCGTTCCCACGGCGCTTCACCTGCATTGGACGACGGCGATCACCGGCACCGCCGATTCCGAACAGGAGGTCGCCAATCGAGGCGCCGAATTCGTCGAACGGCTGCAATCCTGGAAGCAGGACGGGCTGCGCTTCATCTGGACCGTCCACAATCGGCTGCCCCACGGGTGCCGGTTCCCCGAGGCCGAGTCCCAGTTTCGTGCGTCGCTGGCACAACAGGCCGACGTGATCCACGTCATGAGTCAACATGCTCCGGCCCGGCTCGGCGACATCTACGAACTTCCGCAGGATCGAGTCGTGGTGCTCGCTCACCCGGCCTACGACACCGCCTACCCGACGTACTTCCAACGAGAGGACTGCAGACTCCGACTCGGCATCGACCACTCGGCATTGGTCGTTTGCGCGCTCGGTGCGATGCAGCCATACAAGAACCTGCCGGTGCTCGTGGAAGGTGTTCGCCGGGCGAGGGCTATGAGCTCGCGCCGGATCCAACTGATCGTCGCCGGCGACTATCAACCCGGCCTCGATGACGAACTCGACACCACGATCGAGCTGCTCAACCGTGACCCCGACGCGATCGTCGACACACATCGTGTCGCCGACCGCCGCATGGCCGAGTACTTCGCGGCCTCGGACCTGGCCTCCGCATGTTACGACTCGCCGATCGTCTCCGGTTCCTCGGTACTAGCGCTCAGTCTCGGCTGTCCGGTGCTGGCGATCGACGGCGACTCGGCACGCGAACTGATCGGCGATGCCGGCTTCTACGTTTCGTCAGCGTCAGCGGACGCGATCGCCGAGGTCCTGAACGGGCTCGATGCGTCGGCAACGACGAACGCCCGACATGCCACCCAGGCCCGACGAGACGCGATCTCGGCAACCGACATCGCCAAGGGGTTCACCCGGGCGGTCAACCACCTGCTCGCCTGACGGAATCGAGCTGGATCTGCCCGTTAGCGGACGCGATCGTCGGCGCACTGCCGAATGATCGCCGATCGGAGTTCTTCGTACAGTCCGAGAGCGCTCGCTCGGTGGGCGGCCCGCGTCTCGGCCGCTATGCGCGCCGGATGGCGCGGCAAACGGTCCGCAAGATCTGCAGCGTTGTACGCGCTGAACAGATCGCGGCGATCGATGGCGGTCAAGAAGTTCCTCGTCTTGTCGGTCGATGACAAACTGATCGCCGGAACGCCCTGTTGGGCGGCTACCAACGTGCCGTGGAACTTCATGCTGGCGAGCATGTGACACGATGCGATCGCCCGGCGTTGCTCCGTGAGCGACTCGGTGACGACGATCTCCTCACCTGGATTGGCGAAACGTTGGGCAACGGCGAGGTCGTCGGGACCGCGCTCCTTGTTGGCGAGCACAATGTGGACCACGTCGTAATCGAGCTGCACCGCCCGGTCGCACAGTTCCCGAACCCTCGAGAAGTCGTCGTTCGAGTTGCCCCGGTCGCGCAGCACGATTCCGAGTGTCTTACGGTCGCGTTGCACCGCGGCCACCGGGTCGAGCGCCCAGACCAGGTCCGACGCGCAACCCACAGGTATGGCCGGCTCGAGATGGATACGAATCCACTCCTGGCTCTCCCGATCCCGAGCAACGATCATCTTGACGTTCGGCGACGCAAAGAACTCGCGATAGCGCTTGACATGACGCTCGGACGACGGCTTCCAGGTCGGCACGCCGACCCCGACGATGAAGATCGGCTTGTCGAGGTACTGACGCTTCCAGTACAGCTCGGATATCTGCCACGGAATGACCAGATCGCCGCCACCGATCACGAACGCATCGTGTTGCTCAACGATCTCCGTGACGTCACGTGTGAAATACGGCTTGCGGGTCATGTCGTTGATGGCGTGCACGTCACCGAGTGACGAAAGCTGCTCGATGTGGGCTTGGAGGAACAGCTCGTCGCCGAAGTTGCCCCACCCGAAGAACCCGACGAGTCCGATCCGAAGTGGTCGATCGGGCTCGGCGACGGGCTGGTCTGACGCACCGGTGCGTCGACGGTCGATCATCGACCTCACGACGTCGGCACGACGGCCGGCAAGGCGTCGGGCGCGACCGAGGGTGCGACGGATTCGGACGGCGGCGGTCTGGGGCATCACGGCTTCCATTTGGCGATCGTTCGTCCGGCTCGAGAGAACGCCCGTTTGGCGAGCGTCGCTGCGGTGGATCGGATGGAACGATCACCGCTTCGCTTGTCGTGGGACAGAACGAGATGCACGAAGTCGGCCTCCAGATCCTCGATCGGATACTTCCCCAGCTTGTCGACGAAGCGTTCGTAGAACTGGCGGTCCAGTTCGGTTCGATCGGTCCACTGGTCGTCGATCGCGAGTCCGATCGACCTCACGTACTCGCGGTAGTGAGCCCCCGTCAGCTTGTTGACCCACGCCGGACCCACGTGTGGGTAGCGAGTCGGCGCGTAGAAGTCGGCGAATACTGAGTCGGCGAACAACAGGTGAGGAAAGGGAAAGAACACTTCGCGATACCGATGCGACGCCTTCGGGCCTCGATACAGGTTCGCCGAGAGATACGCCGAGCCGGCGGGATCGAGCAGCTCGCCTATGGCGTCCAAGCCATGCAAAGGTCGCTCGACGTGTTCGAACACCGCCAGCGAGAGAATTCGATCGAAACGACCGAGATCATCGTTGTCGCCGGCGGTGACGTCGTGACAAGTCAGGCGCAGCCCGTCCACCTCGGCCAGCTCCGGCCACGTTTCGTACTCGACGATGTCGACACCGACGACCTCACAGCCATACTCGGTCGCCAGCACCGCAGCCAGGTGGCCGCGCCCACAACCGATCTCCAAGACCCGACGACCCCGCAGGCTCAGACGACGATCGAGACTGGAGGCCCGCCGACGAGCCTGTTCCTCCAGCGACGACGGATTCATGTTCCGTGGACGAGGGACGAGTGGACGTTCTCGGTATTCGGCGTTGAGCGACCGGAAGAGGTCCAGGTCGTATGTGTGCTCCTCGGTCATGCGGTCCACAACCTATCGGTACGCCCGAGACGTCGTCGGTAACCCGGCGGCGCCCAGTTGGCGATATCCGGCGGCTCAGCCCGACAGTTCGATCGAGATGTTCGAGCCTGGCCAGTGCACGACGACACCCGGTCCCCGGGAGACGTGGATCCGGACGAACGCCCGAACATCCGACCCACACTCGGTCGAGCCGGGGAGCGTGAGCCGACCGGAACTTGATCGAGGGGCGTGGTGGCGCAGCGCCGACAACCGACCATAGGTGCGAGCGCCGGGCACCTCGACGGTTCGGCACTCAGACCCATCTGGACGCATCTGGCGGATGAAGAGCTGTGTATAGACCACGGGCCCCGACGGCTGTTCCATCGAAACGCCCGGTTCCTGACAGAGCTCTCGACCATTGGTCGTCTGGTCACTCGAGCCGAACACATGGGTGCACGAGGTGAGCTGCAAGCCGGCTCGAACGTCGATGTTCACGTCCGAAGTCGGGTCGAGCAGCACCGTTCGAACAGATGCGGCGACCGAGTTGCTGCGCGACCTGATGACCCGAGACGCTCCGAGCATCTCCGTCTTGTCGTCGGCGGCGTGAACGGCGAGCGCCCGGGAGCGGTAGTGGACTGGCTCGACGGTGACTTCCGCCGACCGGACCTTCACGTGCTGGACCTGGCCGTCGGTGCCGGGGGCGGCGCGGATCCGCATCGCCCGAGCGGCGATCCAGCACGTGAAGTCATCCGAGGCGTGAAACACCACGTGCGGTTCCAGGACGGTCACCGGAGCGACCGCGAGCGTGTTCATGTACTGACCGAGTCGCTGTTCGAGGCCGTTCTTGTCACGACATCCAACCGATACCGAGACGAGCTGAACGGGATCATCGCTGACGTGTTCGAGGACCACGCGCCCGCTCACGCGATGGGCACCTGTCACGTAGTGCGACGACCTGGCGAGCGTCACGGTCGGGCCCGGAACCGACTCGGAACCTCCGGTGTCCAGCATCGTCGATGCTGAACCGGCAGCGGCCGCCTGCGATCCGACCGCCAATGCGATCAACAGCGCCGCCACCACGCGGTGGGCAGTCGTCGTCATGCGATCACGAGCGTCGCCGGAAAGCCTCAACTGGGGTCGATCCATTGCAATTCGTATCGGCCGGCGGAACGGCGTACTTGAGCCATTGCAGCAGGTATCGATGGAGCCAACGATAGAATCGGATCTCGCTGTGCCTCCAACTCTCGAATCTGTTACCCGGTGGGCAGAGTCGCCACGCCGCCTCGCCGTACGAGTGCTCGGCACCCGTGGAGCCAATTTCGTTCGGAACCGGCGGGATGCCGTGCGCCGAACACGTGGTCGGCTGTTGTCGTTGGTCGACGGCGCCATCGTGATGGCGATCCGAATCGCACCGCGGTCGTCGTCGGTGCTGCTCAGAGCGGCCGCCCGCGTCGCATCACCCTACGGCACGGTGGCGCTGCTCGAAGCCCAGACCGGTCCGCCCGGACGCGACCGGATGCCTCATCTCGAGGCGATCCGAGACGCACGGCCGAGCGATGTCGTCAGCCGCGTCCTGCTCGTCGACGGGTTTCGGCAGCAGCAACGCGATGCCGATGCGAACGTGGAGTTGGCTGCTGCGTGGTTGCTGTGGCCCGCCACCCAGAGGCCGCGTTGGCTCGTCGCCACCGGGACCGAGGGGTCGCTCGACGCCGTGAATCCCCCGGATCTTGTGGCCGATCTGATCGATTCGGTGTCCCGCGACATTCTTGCCCTGTCCGACGCCGCGGCAGGGAACGCGCTCGTCAGCGCCGCGCTACGACGAGACCTCTGCGATTGGTTGGCGACCCGACTGGCCGGTGTGGACATCGATCAGATCGAACCTGTGCTGATGGTTCGATTGGCCGATCGACTCCATCAACTCGGTGAGATCGAACGTCCGCTCGAGCTGCTGCGACACTGGTCGGGAAGTTCGAAACGGATCGAAGCCGCCCGCCGCCAACGCGAGCGCGAGCTCGCGATTCTGCGACAGGGCGTCGAACTCACACCACCGGTCATGCGCCGCTCGCACGAGCGGGGTGCCACCGCGTTGTATCTGCTCCACAACTCGCTCCCCCACCAATCCGGGGGATACGCAACACGCACCCACGGTCTGCTCACCAACCTCAATCGCGCCGGTCACGAGGTGGTCGGGGTGACCCGTCCTGGCTTTCCGGCCGCCCACGGCACGTTCGACCAGCGGCCGGGCGTCGCAGCTCGCGATGTCATCGACGGCGTCACCTACGAACGACTGCTCGGGCCGGTGACCCACCTCCCCCGCACCGATCTCCAGGGTTTCGTCGACCTCTACGCCCGAATGCTCCAACCGCTCGTCGATACCCATCGTCCGAGCGTGCTGCACGCCGCGTCGAACTGGTGGAACGGCCACGCGGCGACGACGGCGGCCAAGAGCCTCGGCCTCCCATCGGTCTACGAAGTGCGCGGTCTGTGGGAGGTCACGCGTGCGTCCCGAGATCCGAACTGGGCGGAGACCGAGGTCTATCGCCTCGATTGTCGGTATGAGGCCGACGCCGCCAGGTCGGCCGATCGAGTCATCGCCATCACGTCTGGCCTGGGCGACGAACTCGTTCGACGGGGCGTCGACCGAGAGGCGATCACGATCGTGCCCAACGCGGTCGACATCGACCGATTCACCGACGCCCCCCGAGATGACGCCCTCGCCCGCGAACTCGACGTGGAGGGTTGTTGCGTCATCGGATTCGTGGGGTCGTTCACGTTCTACGAGGGACTCGACGATCTGCTCGACGCGGTTTCGATCGTTCGATCGTTGACCACCACGCCGATCGCCGTGCTGTTCGTCGGGGATGGGCCGATCGGGCCGGCGCTCAAAGCGCAGGCGACAGAACTCGGCCTCGACAAGATCTGTCGCTTCACCGGCCGGGTGCCACACGATCAGGTCGGTCGGTACCTCAGCGTGATCGACATCACACCGTTCCCGCGCAAGCCGTTGCCGGTTTGTGAGATGGTGTCTCCCCTGAAACCGCTCGAATCGATGGCGGCAGGCATTCCCGTGATCGTTTCCGCGGTGCAGGCGCTCGCCGAAATGGTGCCGAGCGACGAGTGCGGAATCGTCGTACCCAGATCCGACACCGAGGCACTCGCTGCGGCGCTCGCTAGCCTCGTTGACGACGCCGATCGTAGGCGCCGTATCGCCGAGAATGCCCGCGATTGGGTCTCTGCAGAACGGAGTTGGAACGTGATTTCACGCAGAGTCGGCGCGCTGTACGCAGAACTGGCCCCACGATGACCAAGACGAACGACCAGATGCCGTCGGGGCTGCAACCGCTCCACGCGATGCCTCCGTTGAGGAAGTACGTGGACCAGCTCTGGCAGCGCCGCACCTACGCCATCAGGATGCCGCTTCGCGAGTTGAGGGCGCGGAACATGAACAATGTGCTCGGCCTGTCGTGGTTCCTGCTCAATCCGATGTTGTTGGTGGCGGTCTACTACACCTTCTTCGGACTGATCATCGGAACCGACCGAGGTGTCGACAACTTCCTCACGTTCCTCGCGAGCGGCGTCTTCACGTACAGCTTTCTGCAACGAACGATGACCTCCGCCAGCCGCACGGTCGTCACCAACGTCGGGCTCATCCGCGCCATCCGGTTCCCTCGCGCACTGCTCCCGATCACCGAGACCGTCGAACAGAGCCTCGCTCACATCCCCGTCGTCGCCGTTCTGTTCCTGGTCGCCCTCCTCACCGGTGAGCCCGTCCGCCTGAGCTGGGTTCTGATGATGCCGCTGGTCATGTTGCAGGCATCGTTCGCGCTCGGGGTCGGCTTCATTCTCGCCCGCATCACCACGAACTTCCGCGACCTTCAGAACTTCATGCCGTTCGGGTTCCGACTCGTCTTCTACATGTCTGGTGTTCTGTACAGCATCGACGCGTTCGTCGCCGATGTGACGATCCGACGACTGTTCTTCCTCAATCCGTTCTTCGACAACATCAAGCTCGTTCGATTTGCCATCCTCGGCGGAGAATTCCCGGCGTGGGCAGCGCTCGGCACCGTCATCTCGGCTGTCGTCATGCTTCCCGTCGGGTTCACCATCTTTCGTCGCGGCGAACCGTACGGAAGGGCATGACCATGCAGCCGACAGATTCGAACGGCGCAGCGATCAGCATGATGGTCGACGATGTCAGCGTCGTGTACCGCGTCAACACCGAGGCAAAGCTGTCGATGGGAGCGCTCATCAAGTCCGGCTTCTCTGGCCGATCGCCGGACAAGATCCAGGCAGTCAAGAAGGTGTCGCTGAGTATCCACGAAGGCGAGAGCCTCGGGATCGTCGGCAACAACGGCTCGGGCAAGTCGACGCTGCTTCGAGTGATGGCCGGACTGCTTCCTCCCACCGTCGGGCAGGTGTACGCCAACTCCGAACCGATGCTGCTTGGGGTGGCGGCTGCGTTGCGGCCCGGCCTGTCGGGTCGGCGCAACATCGAGGTCGGCCTGCTGGCGTTGGCGATCCATCCAGATCGGGTGGAGGGTCTGATCGAGGAGGTCGCAGACTTCGCCGACATCGGACGGGCGATCAACCGGCCGCTCGGCACGTACTCGTCCGGCATGCGAGCCCGCGTACATTTTGCGATCGCGACGACGGTCCGGCCACGAATCTTGATGATCGACGAGGCACTCGGCGTCGGCGACAAGCACTTCAAGTCCAAGAGCTACGCCCGAATCGATGAGCTGCGCGAGCACGCCGGAACGATCGTTTTTGTCAGCCACAGCAACGCCGAGATCGAACGCGTCTGCAATCGTGTGATCTGGTTGAACGAGGGCGTCATCCTCGCCGACGGCCCCACCAAGGAGGTCCTCGATGAGTACGCCGCTTCCTGACGGCGACCCCATTGCGGACGCACTGGCGGCACAACACGAACGTCACCGAGAAGAACTGCAGGCGATCAACGACCGGCACGCCGCGATGATGAACCATGTGCGCACGTCGCTCAGTTACCGGTTGGGCGACATGTTGATCGAGCTCAGAACGAAGCAGGGTCGACGGCGGTTCCCGGGTCGCCTCCGATCGATCGTTCGGGAGGTTCGAGACCGAAAGCGCCCGTCTTCGGCACAGCGATCCGATTGGGCCGATCTCGAACCGCGCGACGAGCTTCGAGTCGTCTCGATTCTCGACGAGTTCAGTCATGCGTGCTTGGCCCCCGAGTTACACCTCGATGCGGTCAGCCGACGCAACGTCGACGAGCGGATCGATCGGGCAGATCTGCTTCTTGCCGAAACGGCGTGGCGCGGCAACGAGGGCGATTGGTCGTACGCCTTCAGCCGCTTCGACGCCGACGGTCCGCTCGCCGGGGCGCTGGCCAGGGCGCGGGCGTCCTCCGTTCCGTCAGCGCTGTGGAACAAGGAAGATCCCGTGAACTACGACACGTTTCTTCCGGTGGCACGAAGCTTCGACTATGTGTTCACGACCGACGCCTCGATCGTCGATCGTTACCGTGTCGACCTCGGACACGACCGGATCGGCGTGTTCATGTTCGCGGCCCAACCGCTGATACACAATCCGATCGGTCGCCCCGCCGAACCGTCGAGCACCGTGTGTTTCGCCGGGGCTTGGCGCGGCCACAAGTACCCGGAGCGGGCGCGTCAACTCAGCACCTTGCTCGATGCGTCGTCCACCGTTGCCGATCTGCGAATCTTCGACCGCGAGCCAAGTCGTCAGGCCGACGGCGAGGCTTTCCCCGAACGATTCCATGCGTCGATCATCGGCACACTTCCCTACCGCCAGATGGTCGACGAATACCGAAAGCACGCCTTGTTCCTGAACGTGAATTCGGTGTCGAGTTCCCCGACGATGCTGTCGAGGAGGGTCTTCGAGATCCTGGCCTGCCGGACCCCGGTCGTGTCGTCGCCGGCGGCCGCAATCGACGAACATCTGTCCGAGGTCGTCCCGACGCCGTCGGGTGCATCCGAGATCGCCGAGGTCGTCGGTCGCCTCGTCCACGATGTCGACCATCGAGATCGCGTCGGCCAACTGGGGTATCGAGCCGTCATGGCTCATCACACCTACCAGCATCGCGTCAGCGACGTACTCTCCACGATGGGCATCGGCGACTTCGCGCCCCCCAGCGAACCGACGATCGACATCGTCTGCGTGTCACGCCGACCGGAGTATCTCGAACGTGCGCTGCACAACGTTCGCATTCAGAAGTACGGCGCAGCCAGATTGATCTTCGTGACCAATAGCGACGAGTTCGATCGAAACGCCGTCGAGCGCGCCGTGGCAGAGTTCGCGGACTCCCGGGTGATCCATCTGCCCGATCCGCTGACGCTGGGCGAGTGCCTCAACGTCGCGCTCGACGCCTGCACCGGTGAGTATTTTGCGAAGTTCGACGACGACGACCACTACGGAGCGAACTATCTGTCCGACGTGGTGCTCGCTTCCCGGTTCGCCGACGCCTCGATCTACGGGAAGCAGACCTTCCACGCCTACATGGAGTCGAGTGAGCAAACGGTCGTGCGACACGAGGGTCACGAGTTCGCTGAGACCGACTTGGTGATGGGCGGCACGCTCGTCGTCCGGCGCGCTGACATCGCCGGTATCCAGTTCACCGCCGTCCCTGCTGGCACCGACACCCGCTTCCTCAAGGATTGCGTGAGTGCCGGTCTGCGGGTGTTCTCGACCGATCGTTTCAACTATCTGATGACTCGCCGTGAGCAGGTCGGTCACCACACGTGGACGATCAGCGACAGCGACTTCCTGGCCAAGAGTAGGGTTCTCGGCCCCGGCATCCGTCTCGATGACGTATTGATCTGATGGCCCCGACAACGAAAGACCAATCGTGACAAATTCAGACCTGACCATCATCGGCCTGGGCTACGTCGGCCTCCCCCTCGCCCAACAGGCATGCCGCCGTGGGCTCACCGTGGTCGGCTTCGACACCAATGCCCCCGTCGTCGAACAACTCAACAGCGGCCACAGCCACATCGACGACATCGACGACGATGCGGTGAAGGTGATGATCGACCAGGGGTTCACGGCGTCGACCGACGCATCGGTGCTCGCCACCACCTCGGCGATCGTCATCTGCGTTCCGACTCCGCTGACCGAGGCAGGCGGCCCCGACCTCGCCGCCGTCATGAGCGCCACGGCGATGATCCGCGATCACCTCGAGCCGGGCACGGTCGTCGTGCTCGAGTCCACGACCTATCCGGGCACCACCGAGGACATCGTGCGCCCATTGCTCGAGGAGTCGGGGCTGGTTGCAGACGTCGACTTCCACCTCGCCTACTCGCCCGAACGCATCGACCCGGGCAACGCTACATACGGGGTCGAAAACACACCGAAGGTCGTCGGGGGTATCAGCCCGGCGTCCACCGAGGCCGCCGCCGCGCTGTACGGCCGGTTCATCGACCACGTCGTTCAAACCAGCGGCACCCGCGAAGCAGAGATGGCCAAGCTGCTCGAGAACACCTACCGCCACGTCAACATCGCGTTGGTCAACGAGATGGCGATCTTCTGCCACGATCTCGGCGTCGACCTCTGGGAGTCGATCGATGCCGCCAGCACCAAGCCGTTCGGCTTTCAGGCCTTCTACCCCGGTCCAGGGGTTGGCGGACACTGCATCCCGATCGATCCCAACTATCTGTCGTACAAGGTGCGGACGCTGGGGTATCCGTTCCGGTTCGTCGAACTGGCGCAGGAGATCTCGGCCCGGATGCCCGCCTATGTCGTCAGCCGTGCGATGCTCACCCTCAATCGAGACGGCAAGGCGATGTCGAGCTCGAGCGTTTTGCTGCTCGGGGTCACGTACAAGAAGAACATCTCCGACGAGCGGGAGTCACCGGCACAGCCATTGGCTCGACGCCTGATCGAGCTCGGTGCCGATGTGTCGTACGCCGATCCGTATGTGCCCAGCTGGAAGATCGACGGCAAAGACGTGCGGCGACGCGAAGATCCGATCGACGGTGCGCGGCAGGCCGACCTGGTCATTCTCCTCCAGCATCACGACGACTTCGATCTCGATGCGATCGCTGCCGCGTCGCGCTCGGTCCTCGACACGCGCGGCTCGCTTCGGGGTCCGAACATCGACCGGCTATGACCGACGCTGCGGCAATCGAGTTTCGCGACGCCCTGGTCGAGCGCCAACTCGATTGGATCCGATTCGTCGAGCAGTTCGACGAGCGCTCGGCTCGGCAGGTCCTGGCTACCCGTCTCCAGGCGGATTCGGCCGACGCCCGCGCCGCCGTCGAGTTGCCGAGACCCTGGCCATCGCAACCCGAAAACGTCGCCAGGATGATGCGACGCAGCAGTGAGTTGGTCCGTTTCGACAGCGTGAGCCAGCTCGTGAGCGACGGCGATCGCGTGCTCGACATCGGATGCGGCCACGGCGTCGTGGCCGCATGTGTTGCCCGCCGACGCAGGCTGGGGGCCTACTACGGGGTCGACCTCAACGGCGGCAACGTCGAATCGGCGCGGGCGATGGCGTCAGCCAACAACCTCGACCACGTGCTCGCGTTCGAGCAGGCGAACGCCACACAGCTCGACCCGGCCACGCTCGAGGCGCTGTCACCGAACGTCGCCTTGTTCCTCGAAGTGCTCGAACACCTCGACGACCCGGTCGCAGCTCTTCGGTCGGTCGGCGACGCGCTTGGCGACCAGACGCTCATCGTGTTCAGCGTTCCGCTGCTCGGCCGAATCGAAGCGTGTTGGGGACACCGTGTCGTGTTCGGCGCCGACGGCATCCGAGGCCTGGCCGATGGTGCCGGACTCACCCTCCAGCACGTCAGAGAAGTCCACAACACGTGGGCACTCGCGGTGGCCACACGCAATCCGACACCGTCCGTCGCCTGCAACCGCTTCGACCCGGAGCCTGCTGCCGGTCGGCCCCCACGCCCGATCCAACACGTTCGGCTGGATCGCGTCGCGATCGCCGGCGGACGCCACGAGCTCGTTTCAGCGCCACTTCGAATGCGGCTGACGACGGCCAACGACGACCCTGCCACGGTGACATTCCCGACACCCGACATCAACCTGCTGCGCATCGACCTGGGCATCGACGACGCTTACGACATCGACCATCTGGAGATCGAAGCGGTCGATGCGAAGGGCGATCCGAGTGCAGCTTGGACCCGTCGACCGTCATCGCCGACCGGTCGGCGCACGACGCTCGTGCTAAGACCCGGTTGGCCGGCTCCGGACTTCGACCAACGGCAGTCCGATGCCGGTCCCCCTGTCGAAACCCGACTCACCCTGCGGGCACGACCCGGCCGTGAGGCGTCGTTGACGATCTGGCGAATCGGATTTGGTTCGGCGACCACACTCGACCCGGTGACCATCCTTGGCGACACCGAGCTCACATCTCCGCACAGGTCGGCGGCGAGGCGAGCGATGATGCGATTCGTCGAGCCTCAGGTGGACGAGACTCGTAGCGACGTAGCGCGATCGGCGGCTGCTGCTGCCGTACGCGCCGTGGCTAGTCGAGGGCGGCAGCTTCGAGGCGCTCTTCGTCGCAGATGACGTCGGCGACCTGCTGAGACGCCGACGGTTGCACCGCAGCCACCGAGGTCGTATCGAGCGGCGTGGCCGACTCGATGTCGCAATAGTGCCGCAAGAACAACCGCATCACGTGTTGCACACCCTCGGCTCGCACTTCGCGAAGGTCTTCTTCGTAGTACCTGCCCTGGGCGTGTGGCCCTGCGATCACTTCGTAGCTCGGGAAGTAGGCGACGTCGCTCCATCGGTCGGATACATCGCCGGCGGCCACCCGCAGTACGGACTTCGAGTACGTGGTGGCGGCGAGCACGCTCTGATCGGTCATCGTGGCGACCAACGGCACCGGCGAAACCGTCAAGATCACCCGCACGGTCGGGTTGCGTTGTCGAAGCAACACGAGGAACGCTTCGAGGTCCTCGATCACCTCGGAGACGCTCAGATTGTGGAACCGGAATCGCTCCGGGTCGAACTGGCCGGCACCGCAACCAGGACAGATCGGAAACGCGGCGCCATCCTCGTTGGACAACCAGGTCTCGGTCAGACCGAGCGTGAAGACGAAGACGTCGGCGGTTTCGAACATCTCGCGGACCGCAGCGAGGTGGCGTCGCCGGTCGAGTTCGGCCTCGACCACCGACCCGAATCCGCCCGGTTGGACGAATGGTCGAAATGGGTCGATCCAGCCGCCGCCCTCTTCCCAGAACGGCTCAGCGGGAGCAAAATCACCGTGCGCGCGCTGCATCAACTGGAGCAGCTGGCGAGTTGTGTACACATTGCCGAAACGGGCTGAGAACACCCCGTACCCGTGCTGCCGCTGCACGTCCGGATCGATCAGCCCATCGAACTGTTCGGTGACGAGATAGTGGAAACCGGCGCCCTGCAACGCCCGGGCGATGTGTTGAGCGAAGCAGCTTCCAGCGGTGGCGATGCGATCGGCGGGCGACAGCGCGAACTCGGCGCTGACCACCGGGTCGACGGCTCCGGCGGCAACCGACGAGATGCTCTTGCGCCAAAACGCCCGGTCCGGCAAGCCACGGTATGGACACTCCTGCTCCATCAGCGAGCTCCGAGCAGGGTGTCCGCGGTGACGGTCTCCTCGATCCAAGCCAGCATGTGCCGACCGTATGCCCCGTTGCCGTGGACGCCGTCTTTGGCGAATCGATCGAGGAGGAACCCCTGATCATCCTGCGTGGATGGCGGTGGCACCAGGTACTCCACCCCGGTTTCGCGGCACATCGCGGCGGTCGCATCGCGCTGACACAGCCAGAGCCGCCGCCTCAACTCGGGGGGTGCAGCTCGCGCATCGGGCACCTGGGCACGAGCCCGTTCCACTGTCTTGTCGATCAAGGTCGCATCCGAAGTCGGCGGAGGGCCCTCCACGTGCACGACCCGCGTTCCCGATGCCGTCAAGATGGCGAACAGTTCCTCCAACGCCACGATTCGCGCACGAATCTGGGCGATGACGAGCTGATGCGGAACGAGGATCGCATTATCGGCTCGAATCGGGTCTGGGGCGTCTGGATGCACGAGTTCGAGCGGAAACCGACCCTCGAGCAGCCCGATCGCGTTGTAGTGGTTCCCGAAGCAGAACGACAGTGCGACCGCGCCGCCATGTTGCCGCTGAGCGCGCTCGATCGCAGCGATGATGAGCGGTGAGGCAATCGGCCGTCCGTCGTTCGCACGAACCGTCAGGCCACCGGGAAATGCTTTCGACCCGACCACGTCGAATTCGAACGTCGTACCGAGCTCGGACGACCAGGATTTGCTGGCCGAAGCCACGCACCAAGCATTGCTGTGGCCGAATCCGACGAAGTGCTGCGACACCGATACGACCGTACCAGGCATCCCGATAGTGTGGGCAACCTCCAACCGCCAGAATCGGGGGACAGTGACTGGCTTCGTCGTCGTAAAGGGCCGATTCGGCATGGGCGGGCGGATTGCCGTCGCGCTGTCTGCGCTGCGCTACGCCGAGCAGACCGGACGGGAACTGATCGTCGACTGGAACGACTACGCCTACTTTTCGCCGGGCGCCGATGATGTGTTTCGATCATTGTTCGACGCCCCCACAACCTCAGCTGTCGCCCTCGAGCAGGTGCAGGGCTGCAGCGTCTTCCCGAAGATGTGGGACGGCAAACTGCTCGAATACCGAAACTC
>FLOH01001036.1_pt1 | contig 46457 bp, 35 predicted proteins | sample 756751 | NCBI WGS metagenome assembly FLOH01 (sample SAMEA4026879, study PRJEB14308) | marine metagenome | biome: coastal water; material: water | depth 74 m | reverse complement strand
ACTCCGCCGCTTGATCCTGCGCCGTCTGCAAGTCCGAAGCTGCACGGGCATCTGAAGCTGCAGCGGTTGCACTCAGCGAGGCATTCAAGGCACTTGTCGCGCCCTGGGCGGCGCTCGCTGCGGCGCTGGATGCCTGCTCCGCGACCCTAGATGCGGCCTTGACGCCATTGGCGGCGGCAGTTGCTGAATCGGCAAGCGATTGCGCATTGGCTGCAGCCGTCGTAGCCGCATTTGAGGTTGCAAGCGCTTTGGCCGCGGCTGCTTCGGCGAGCGTCGCCGCCTTATTCGCCGCTTTAGCGTCATTGCGGGCCTCTGCTTGATCAGCGAGAATTTTTGCAGCGGCGGCCTCCGAAGAAAATTTTGCCGCCGCACCACGAGCGCCTGAAAGGAGGCTGCTTTGATTAATAGCAGAAATCAGGGCATTATTGGTGGCGGATAAATCCCCAGCGGTATCAGTGACGGTAAAGGTAAACGTAGTTTCTTCAATAGTAACTGAACTAGTCCGGACCTGGGCAAAGTTGTCAGCCGTTCCACCGGCGACGTTACTTGACGTCGCGGCAGCCGTAAAAGCGACGCCCGAGGTGTTCGCGGTCAAAATAATTTCGTTTTCAATGCCGCTCGCAGATATGCTCACATCATTATTCGCACCCAGGGCATTGATCAGGCCAGTGCGAATGTCCCCAATGCTTTTTTCTGTCCCCGCCGATGTGTAGGAGAAAGCCTGACCATTAACAGTTACGGAATAAACATCCCCCGCCTCCCCCGAGCCGCTAATGCTGACGGTGCTTATTTGTTTCGCTGAATAGCTCAGGATGAAGGACGATCCGGCAATCGGCGCTCCAGAAATCGTAAGCACGTCCACCTGCGCACCCGTAGCGGTGCTTTCGCTCTGGTTGCTTAGCACCGCCTTTGCGCCGCCGACTGTCGTAACACCAGCTTCTAGCACCATCCCAACAATGTTGGAGGTGAGGACAATTTTACCCGCTGCACTGTCCGCGCTTGCTGTGACGATGCCGTTGACGTTGATCAACGATGTTACAATACTCTCGGCTGCGTCGGCAGCGGTATCCAAATTGGTAAATTCCGATGAGGTCTTTTGAATTTCCGCAGCGTCAGCCTGGCTGTCAGCAAGCTTGGCGGCAGCCTGCTGCTGTTGCTCGGCTTTTAACGCCTGACTTTCGGTTTGTACCTGTGTTGCGAGAATGCTCAAGGCTGCATCAGCAGGATGCGGTGTCGGGTTGATGATATCCGCCAAATCCGAAGCTGCCCACGCAGTTTTTGCCGCTGCGTCTGTCAACGTCACGGCTTTCCTTGCCGCCTGAACGTTCGCCTCGATGGATGCCAGTTTGTCGACGCGGGCAGCGGCGGCATCAGGGTTGCTGCTCAGGTCGGGGTTCTTGGCCAGGTGTATCAGATTTTTTTGAGCCTCGATGGCCGTAACCAAAGCGGACGCCGCCACCTGTTGCGCGCCAGAAACGCTGGCCGTCGTGGTGCTCGTGGACACACCGTTATCATCCGTCACCCCACCGTTATTGTTGGCCACACTCAGGTTAAATTCGCCGGGACGGGTCAGGGCACGAACTTTAAAAACACCATATTCACCTGTTTCATGTTCCTGAATAGCCTCGACAATAGCGCTGAGATCGCCGTCGGCGTTAATTGCCTCGACCAGCAAAACCTCCAGAGCTTCCAGCTCGCTAATATAGGGGCCGCCAACAGCGCTGTTGGCGGTAATCGCTGTATTGATATTCGCCTGGGTGACATTGTAGGTGAGGGATTTATTGCCGACCGTGACGGTGATCGTGTCGCCGTCTTCAACCGTGCCTTTAAGGCGAACAGTATCTTCCTGGGCAGCGCCACCGGCTGTTTTCGCAAAGCTTTCGGCTAGATCTTTCTGGGCGTAACGAACTCCGGTGGCAGGATCATTCCCTTCGCGGGCGTAGAGTTGTGCGCTGTCAGCCGCTTGTTGGGCGATGGTCGACTGAGCGGCGACCGTGTCGGTGGCACTCTGAATTTCATTGACTATATTATCAAAAATGACCTGTGCTTCTGCTTGCGCAGCAGATTTTGCAAGTGTCAAATAGCCCTCGGCCTTCGCGAGGACCATGTCTGAATCGCTCAATGCCTGATTAGCAAGAAGGGCTTCACCCAGTTCCTTATTATAAGCGGTGACCGCCGAATCGGTATCTGCCTGGGCGGTGGCGGCTTCCCCACCCTCCTTGCTGACAAGAGCAAGAGCCACATCGGTGCGGGTTTGCACGCCAGTGTGGGCATCCGTGAATAGTGTTAGAAGGCCAGATTGAAAATTGAGCTCTGCCTGAGCGTTAGCGATTAACTGATCTTGCAAAACGTTAAAAGCCTTAAGGAGCACGCCTTGCAGATTGTCCACATTGGCGGCCTTGACTGCCACGGCTTTAGCATGGGCACTTTGCGCGGCGCTAACGTCGTTCGATGCACCGGCTTTGAGGGTCGCCAGTTCCCCAAGGGCGTCAGACAGAATCTGGTGCTTGGCGACGGCAACGGCTTTATCGACCAATTCGTTGACCAAAACAGAGCGCGCAGCCAGGACGACATTTGCCGCAGTCTTTGCCTGAGACATTTCGGTTTCGGCGGCTGTGGCCGCCGTATTGCGAGCGGCCTGCGCAGTTGTGACGGCACCAGCGGCGTCGCCGTCGCGGTAGTCGTTTGCGGCTTCCCTAAATTCCTGAGCCGAACCAATACTTTGGGCGGCCCCAACCGAGGCCTTCTCCGAGCTGGTGACTTTTGCGGTTATATCCAACAAGATTGCCAGGGCGGACGCATCCGAGTCAACCGTCAGCTGATAGCTGTTAAACGCTTCGCCAGCATCTTTCAAATGCGCTTGCGCTAAATTAGCCTTTGTGGTCGCAATTGCAGCCTTGCTGATGACGTTCGCTGCCACAGTCTCATTGATTGTTTCATGCGCGGCGACGGACGACTCCTTAGCCGAGGTAATAGCCAACTCGGCAGCAGTGAATGTTGTAGAAACTGCGTCTTTAAAGGCTTGTGGCGTGTCAGCATGGGTTAACAGGCCACTAAGAACCGTTGTAGCGCTGGTCACGTCATCAAAAATCGTGCCAAGGTCTGAATAGGTTAAGCCAGAAGTTCCAGCGGCGAGTTGGGTGTTGACGTGCCCGCCCATGGAAGATGCCGCAACAGCCAAGGCATTGTCATAATTGCCACCCGTAGCCGCAGCGACGGCATCGACCGTCACCAGAGAAGCCGCAGCTGCTACTGCGTCGATAATTGTGCGAACATTGTTAGCCGCGATGGACAAGGAGCTTCCCATGTCCAAGGCATTGCGGAGGTTCTCTGGTATGACCTCACCGCTCGATGCCAATACGGCAGCAGCTTGGTTAACTTTTGCCATCACAGAGGCAGCGGCGGAAATAGCAGCTGCAGCGTTCAAGGCATTAAGTGGAGAAATGATGACATTGGCGACGGCCGTCGCCTGGGTTGTCGTCAAACCGGTGGCTGCGCCCGCCAGACTGGCGGTCGCAGAAGCCTGAATGGAAATAGACTGTTGTGCCGCCTCAAGCTCTGCTGCAGCCGCAGCATGACTAGCCAAGGTAATGGTGGTAATACTGGTGCCAAAAGCAGCGACGGCGGAAGAATACCCAGGGTTTACTTCTGCCGATATTTGCGCAAAAATATCCTTAATGAAATCCGGCGACAGTTGCGGCTCACGAAGAAGATACTCAACGGTCTCTTGAGCCTCCTTCAGCTTTAGCGCTTGGAGGCGTTGCTGCTCGATGCCCCTGTCGATAGCCTCGGCAAGACTATTGTTTATATCATTCAACTGTTCGGCTTGCGGTACCGTCAGGGGCGCCGGCGTAGGGGCGCTGGTCTCTTCCGACGAAACGACGGGCAGGTTTTTCACCACGGAACCATATGTTTTGGAGATTTTTTCCTGACTAAGAATGACGGGAGTAGGCGGAGCCTCATTGGCGCTGGTCATCGTTACCGTCGCACCCAGCGCACTCATGACCACGGTGCCGGCGGCGTTGGAAATCACCACTTCGCCGATGAAGCCATTGGGGTCCGCCAGCAGGGAAATGGAGTTTTCCGCCCCTTCTCCGCCGATACTACCCGCCACCGTCGTGCCGCGGATACCGATGGTCGCGACCGGGGTATCAAGCACCATGGCATCGGGCGAGGTCTTGGCGATATTACCACTGATGAACGAGAACGTGCCCGAGACCATAGACAGGGCGAACTGGCCCTCCTGCTGAACCGGGTCGTAGATCATTTCGTCGAGCACCATGCGCCCGTCGCCACCCAGTGAGAAGGTGGAGAAATCGGCGAACTCGATATCAATGGCCCCGTTGTCAGCCGTGATGACCACGTCACCCTGGAAAACCGGGTCGCCTTCCGTCACCGTTACACGGGTGCCGTCAACGCGCTCGATTTCCACGTTGCCATCAACGGTGGTAATGCGACCGATGGGTTCCGTGGGGGAACCGTCAGCGGCCTGGGCGATCTGGCCTGGCGCGAGGGGGCCGGCAAGACGGGCAGCGATGTCGCCTTTGAGGATCAGGCCACCGTCGGTAACCAGGTCTGGATGATTCGAATTCTTGAAGAAATCGCGAACGAGAACCTGCTCGCCGTTCCTGCCGGTAATGAGAAGATCAGGACCTTGATGAGTGAAATCGGCATGCAGAAGCCACGCACCCCCCGGCACAATTAGTGCCGAAGCATTTGCCGCCTCAATGACGACAATCTGACCCGTGCTTTCGGCCTGTCCGGCGTTTTCTGTACCGATTTCCAGACCTGCATCTTCTTTCGGCACCGCTTCACCTCTGCAAAATGGTTACACCAGTCTGCCTTCGATCAAGAGCTGCAAATTGAATTAATTATGGCTTTATACTGCCTTATGATTTTCCGCCCGCCAGCAGATTCTCCACTGTATGGCGTCAACTTGCAGGTAATAATACGCCCTTTTTAGGGGAATGTCCCAAAAAAAACGTCATTTTTACATTAGATTTGTGGAATTTGGAAAACTGCGGGTATTTGACGTGGGCCGTTACTGCTCGCCCAGAACATCCAGCTCGAGATGTCCCATGGAGGCCAACAAGTTGTACACCGCCAGCGCCACATCGGTCCGCGCCGACGTGGAGTCACTGTTGGCGTTTATCAACCGGGTTTCGGCCTGCAGGATATCAATCAGCGAGCGGTTGCCCAGCTCGCGCTCCCGCTGGGCCAATTCGAGGAATTCGCCTGCTATATTTGCCTGATTGGTCAGATGATCCGCGCGCTGACGCGCCGTATCCAAATTGTCCCAGGCATTGCGAATTTGCTCCTCAACCCGGTATTTTTCGTCTCCGTAGCGTCGTTCAGACGCCAAATGACTCTGCTCGGATGCCTTCAGGGTATTGAAGGCGGTCAGACCGAGATTAAAGTCATAGCTCAATTCGACCTTGAAAAGACCCGTCGTCTTGTTACCGACGGTCCCGTCAGCATCTTTCTGAAAGGACGATTCGGCGGATGCCTCCAGCCGCGGATAAAATTCATCCGCCTGAGTGATATTGATGTCCGTACGGGCAATGTGCGCTGCTGTCGCCGCCGAATCCAATGCAGGATTATCCCGCATGGCTGCATCGACCGATGCCTCCACTGTCTCCGGGATATCGGCAAATGGCGTCATGGGTGCATACATATCCTCAATGGGTCCCGGGTCATGGCCGAATACGGCCCGGTACCGGTTCGCGGCGACCTTGAAGGCACCAACAGCGGCGACCAGACGTGCCTCAGCACCCGCCAGTTCGGTTTTCGCCTGTAAGACATCCGTCGTGAAACCTGATCCCCGTTGCACACGGGAATCCTCCAAATCAGCCTGATGGCGGATATTGCCAACGGATTCGCGGGCAAACTGGATAAGTTTCTGATTGCGCAAGGCCTCCAGATACGCTTGAACGCCTTCGAGAATCAATGATTGTCGCGTCGATATCAGGGTCGCCTGTGCCTGATGGTACGTTAGGCGGGCTTTCCGAATACCGGCGTCAGTGGAACCAAAATCCCATAACAACTGGGTGAGCGACATGGTCAAATCGCGGGCCGGCAAACTCGTATCTGCCGTATCATTACCCTTGACCTGCCTTTCGTAGCCGTAACTTGAGGTCAGGGAAAAATCAGGTTTCCAGTCGCCTTCAGACACGGCAATCTGCTCACGTGCAGCGCTTTCGTCGGCCTGCGCCGCCAGGATACGGTTATGGGTTTCGATGAGGGCACTGATTTCGTCGACCAGAGGTGCCGCCGATACCGGCGCGCTCATGGTCGCAGCAATACCTGCAGCAACACACACCGCCTTGACGCAGGCTCCGACCCCATGGAGCAGCCTAATAGGTCGGGTCAATCTGCTTCCCCTCGTTATGCGCCGTACCGAAACAGTGTTCATGCACGGAGTCCGAGCTTCATTTACCATAATTCGCCATATTTGACACAGCAATGCAATACATATCACAGAACGTTCAAATAAGTTATTAATATCAGAATCTTATCGGAACATGGCGGTCGATGCAAACCACACCCGGTCGATGCAAACCACACCCGGTGTGCGGTTTATTCAAATAACCATCCCATTGATTCGTAAGGAATTTTTCCGAGTCGTCCATCTCAAAGCGGCTCCGGATGCATCTCCAGATGGAGCCGCGTGCCCACGTAAGGATTTGCTTCGGCGACCGCCTCATCAAGCTCAATCCCGAGACCGGGTTTTTTCGATGGAATGACGTACCCGTCTTCCCACTGGATGGGTTCTTTCAGGATCTCGGAATGGAACCCGCGCCAGTCCTGAATACTCTCAAGAATCAAAAAATTGGGGCTACACGCGCTCAACTGAATATTGGCGGCCCCTTCCACCGGACCGCAATAAAGATGCGGCGCGATCTGTGCATAGAAGGCTTCGGCCATACCGGCAATCTTCTTGCCCTCCAGCAAGCCACCGACGCGGCCCAACGCCATTTGCAGGATAGACGCCGAACGGTTTTCCAGCACGCGGGCGAATTCATACTTGGTCGTCAATCGTTCGCCCGTGGCGATGGGGATGGATGTCTGACGCGCAACCAGTGCCATTTCCTCTGGCCGTTCCGGCGGCGTCGGCTCTTCAAACCACAGGGGATCATAGGGTTCCAGACGCTGTGCAAGGCGGATCGCACCAGCGGGCGTCATCTGCCCATGGGTGCCGAACAACAGGTCACATCGGCTGCCCACGGCTTCGCGAATTTTGCGCACGAACTGCTCGGATAATTCCAGCGCCTCCATGGATAATTGGCGCGGATCAAACGCCGTATAGGGACCCGTGGGGTCGAACTTGACTGCCGTAAAACCCCAGTCCGCATATTCCGCCGCGCGCTCGGCTGCCAGGTCCGGGTCTGTGTAGACATCTGCGACGTCACCTTCTTTGGGATACAAGTAGGAATACGACCGCAACTTTTCATGCACCTGGCCACCGAGCAATTCATAGACCGGCTTGTTCAGTTCCTTGCCGATGATATCCCAGCACGCCATTTCGATGCCGCTCAACACCCCGGCAATAGACGTGTCCGGGCGCTGGGTGAATCCGCTGCTGTAGATAATGCGCCACAGCTTTTCGATCTTGAACGGATCCCAGCCAATCACATGACGGTCACACACATCTTCCACCATTTTGGCCACGACATCCGGATGAAACGGCACGGAATAGACCTCGCCGATGCCCTCGATTCCACTATCCGTGGTCAGCTTGACGAACACCCAGTAAAGTCCGCCAAAATGTGGCGGCGGATTGCCGACGACGTAGGTTTTGACGTCCGTGATTTTCATGATGCGCCTCTTCTCGTCGATGATCTGACCGTTATGCTGCGGGTCGTGCCTGCTGAAACGCCAGCAAGAATTTCTCAAGGTTGGTGGAAAGTGCATCTGAAATATAGCCACCCTCCTGTGCCAGAACGACGGGCAAGTCGATCGCCCCAATCAGCTTTCCAGCCTCTGCGAACCCTTGCGTGGAAATCTTGAATGCGCCCAATGGATCATGCTCATAGGCGTCGAGGCCCAGCGCCACAAACAGGATGTCGGCGTCAAAGGAAGCGACCCGGCCCAGGGCCTGCTCCAGCACCTCAAGCCATGTATCCTCGCCCGTTCCTATAGCCAGTGGATAATTGATGTTCGCCCCCTTGCCGTCGCCCGCACCGCGCTCATCCTTACGGCCCCAGTAAAACGGATAAAACTCGTCCGGGTCGGCATGAATGGAAATGGTCAGCACGCCAGCATGGTCATAGAAAATATCCTGCGTGCCGTTACCGTGATGCACATCGATATCGACAACCGCCGGGCGGCGGTCCATCAGCAGAGCGGATGATACTGAAATCGCCACGTTGTTCAGGAAGCAATGCCCGGCCGCCTGGTCGCGGGAACAATGATGACCGGGCGAGCGGCAGAGCGCGTAGCTCTCACCCGCACCATCCAGTACATCATGGGTTGCTGACAGCGCAACATCCGCCGATGCCATGACCGATACCGCCGTGTTGCGCCCTATGGGGGCGGCATGATCCCCCAGGTGCCAGCCCGCCCGCCCGACAATGGATGTGGGATACCCGGCACCTTCCCTCGATGGGCTGGTGTTGGCCAGAATTTCATCGGCCGCGCCGGGCAGTTGCTTCCATTCATCATAACCGTTAATCAGAAAGTCCAGATAGTCCGCGCTATGGACACTGGCCTTGGACAGAAATGGATAGTTTTGGGCCTCGCACCGTTCCAACCCGGCGTCCAATGCGCCGACTTCCAACAGCTTCGCCCGCTCAGGCTTATCTTCGGATGCGACGATCTTCCCCCGGGACATGAAGGTCTGGGGATCATGCAGCATCTGATCGTCAGATCGGAAAAATCGCATGGCATTTTCCTGTTAGTGTGCATAGCAAATGATGTTGCCGCAGATACGGTATCTCTATTGCGACCGCTGCGAAAGGGCAGAATCAGGCAAGACACTTCCCTAAAATCAGGAAAGAGTATAGAAGACACATTCAAAAATAATATATTAGGGTGATTCCGTGTTGATCTGACTCATGAAGGGGATTCACATTTGTCTTGATATGTGATTCAAGATGGGTGCTGGAGAAGGAGGCCAGCCTTTATGTCCCGATCCTATTCCCTTGATTTACGAGAGCGCGTTGTTTCGTCCGTTTTGTCCGGTCAGAGCTGTCGCGCCGCTGCCGTTGTCTTTGGCGTGAGTGAGTCCAGCGTGATCCGTTGGGTCCGCCGTCACCGGGAAACCGGCACCGCAGTCGCGCTTGCGCGGGGCGGGAACAATCCGCTGCGGCTCGTTGGTGAGCGAGACTGGCTGCTGGCCCGGCTTGAGGAGAAGCCGGACCTTACCCTGCACATGCTTCTGCGGGAGTTGGAGGATGTACGGGGCATCCGTATCTGTTGTGACACGCTTTGGCGTTTTCTGAAGCGGTGCGGTATCAGCTTCAAAAAAAACCGTATTTGCCAGCGAGCAAGACCGGCCTGACGTTGCGTACCGGCACCAGCAGTGGAAGAAGTATCAAAAACGACCGGCACCGGAACGCCTTGTCTTTATCGATGAAACTTGGGCCAAGACAAATATGACACCAACCTATGGCTGGAGCCGCAAGGGGCAGCCGCTGCTCGCCAAGGCTCCGGGCGGTCATTGGCTGACAATGACCTTCATCGCTGCCCTCAGGCATGACGGGATTACCGCCCCTTGTGTTTTCGATGGCCCGATCAATGGCGAGCGGTTCCTGGCCTGGGTGGAACAGTCTCTGGTGCCAACCCTGAAGCCTGGCGATATCGTTGTCATGGATAATCTCAGTTCACACAACAGTGCCGCCGTCAGACTGGCCATTCGGGGGGCCGGTGCACGGCTGTTTTTCCTGCCGCCATATTCACCGGACCTCAACCCCATCGAACAGGTTTTCTCCAAGCTCAAACGCCTTCTCAGGCGGGCTGAAGAACGAACACAGGAAGCAACATGGCGGAGAATCGGCACACTTCTTGATCACCTCTCACCACAAGAATGCGCAAACTACTTCAGAAATTCCGGGTATGCGTCAGTTTAAAACGGAAAGACTCTAACCATTTTCTTCCGAAAGTGACGATCCGCAACAATAGCAACAGTTCATGGTTTTGGGCAGAAAATGACGCAAGCCAGATATTTAAGGTGACGTTCTAGTCTCACACTTACTCCACCCACTTCCTGTGGAAACTCCTCAACGTCAGGTCCAGCCAGTGCCCGGCCACTGCGGTTTCTGCTAACCACTCGACGATCTGGTCATCGCCGAGCACCGGCCTTCCGTGACGGGCGTCGCGGTTCTGTCGTGGCCGGGTGATACTACTGTGCTCAGGTTACCTTTGCCGCCCGCCGTGTTTGCTCGCGGTGCAAGATGTAGAGTCCGCCGCCGGCGATAATCGACGCCCCGACCAGAGTCCAAATATCCGGCAGATCACCGAAGATAAAAAAGCCAAAGAGGGTTGCCCATATCAGGCTGACATAGGTGAAGGGTGACACCACGGTGGCGGGTGCAGATTGAAAGGCCTTGATCAGGGTGAAATGCCCGAGGCAACCAAAGACACCCAGGGCGACAAAAAACGGCCAGTCGCCAGCCGCGATGGGAACCCATACCAGCGGCACCGCCACACTGGTGCCTATGGCACCGGCCAGCCCCGTGTAAAGCAGTGTCGTGCGGGCCTCGTCGGTGCCGCGAAGTTTACGGGTAGCAAGCTGGTAACAGGCATTGCAACAAGCGCAGCCCAACAGAAAGAGGGCTCCGAGTCCCATCACTCCGGCACCGGGCCGCACCACGACCAGGGCCCCCAGAAATGCGATAATGATGGCGGCCCAGCGGTGCGGGCCGACCTTTTCACCCAATATCGGGATGGCCAGAATCGATACCAGAATGGGACTGGTGAACATGATCGCGCTGGCATCCGCCAGCGGGAGCAACCGCACGCCAGAAAAGAACAGGGCCGTAGTCGCCAACAGCAGGAATGAGCGCCCGATCTGCAAGGCCAGATTCGCGCTACGGTAAAAAAAGCGGAACCGTGGCCCGAGGATCAAAATCGCCAGAACCAGGTGGAACACAAACCGGGCCCAGACCACCTGGAGTACTGGATAGCTCGCCACCAAATGCTTCGCCACAGCATCCAGACTGACAAAAAACAGGGTCGTCAGCAATATCCAGGCAATACCGGCCTTGATGTTGTCATCCATGGGAAGAACAGGCCGGGAGACGAGAAGCATGGTCGGTCCTTCCAGCCTCAGCTCTGTCCGATTGGACGCACGTAGCGCATGCTGCCTCTAACACCAGGGAGTAGTAATAGGAGAGAGGTCGAGGCGCTCACCTACTCCACCCGCTTGCGATGGAAACTCCGCAGCGTCGGGTCCCGATCCAGCCAGTAGCAGTACAGCGACATCGGGGCCAGGGTCAGGTCGACGGTTCGCATCATGCCGGGCCGGGCGATGGAATTTGTCAAAATATACGGCAGGGCGTCCTTATTATTGCGCTCGACGAACCCGACAATTTCATCGGGCCGGTTTTCCGGCGACCCGTAGCGATTGCCCCAGTCGATCTCGTACACATGATCGGGTTTGTCGGTCTCGGGGTCCATGGCCATGAGATCGATCTTGCCGCCGCGCCAGCTGGCGTAGGCCAGATTGCGCACACTGGCCGCCCCCAGCCATTGCGAGACCAGCGCCGTTTCTGCCAGCCGCTCGAAGGTCTGGTCATTGGCGGCCACAGGGCCGAACAGGGCCGCGTAAATACACGGAGCCGTCAGATAGACTTTGAACGAGACCTGGCGCTGGAAGCGCTGAGCATCGCCATCGACGCGGGCGATGCGACGGATCAGGAAGGCATCTTCAAGATAATCGAGGTATTTACGCAACGTGTTCTTGGCGATCCCCGTGGCCTTGGCCAGATCGTCCATGGAAACCTCGCGCGCCGTATTGAAGGCCAGCAGGGCAAATAGCCGGTTCAGTTCCTGGGCGTCGTTGACACCGTACATACCGGCCAGATCCTTGTGCAGCACCCGGTCGGCGACCCCGTCACGGATGAAGGTAGGCGCCGGGGCACCTTCGCGCTGTTGGCCAAGCACGCCTTCGAGGAAGCCACCGAAATTCACATACCGGTGGAATTCCGCATTCAGATGCGGCAGGGCACCCCTGCGCATGGCTACCTTGCCGCGCAGGCCCTTAGCTATAGGTGAGCCGCCCTCTTTTCCATCCCTGAGATCGAACAGCTTTTCCTCGGTGCCACGAAACCGCATGAATTCCAGAAACGTCAGGGGGGGCAGGATAAACGTATCCATGCGTCCGCCATGGGTGGGGTCGCCGGAAACCGTGGTCGGCGCACCGGCGGAAACGGCCCCGATAAAGCGGGCGTTGGGGCGCTGTTTGGCCAGCTTCAGCAAGGCCTCTTCCCAGTCTTTCAGGTACTGGATTTCATCATAAAAAACATACAGTTCCGCATCTGGCTTGTGGCGGTAGCGGCGGCAGAACATCTCGAACAGGGTGCCCAGGTCCGTGGCGGTGTAACTGGGCGTGGTCATGGAACAGTAGAATACGTTCTGGGGCGAGATACCGCGCTCAATCAGGTCGGCCACCATCTGGCGCATCATCACGGTTTTTCCGGCCCTGAGCGGTCCGGCCAGCACCAGAACATCACCCTGCCCGGCTTTCATGACCCGGGTCACAAAAGAGGGGAAAAACGACCGTTTCGTGGGGCTGCGGAACTTGATCTGGGTCTCGTCGGTGAAATCCCACCACGGGTTGTCGAACACCAACCGGTGGAACAGATCATTGTCGGAAATCGTATGCACGGACTGTTCTTTCTGATGAAGCCGACAATTGGCATGGCTAACGCCGGGGGCTGACTACTGATTTAATCATATGCACAAATGCCTGACAGGCAAATGACAAAGATCAATCAAATGACCCTGTTTGACTAATTGACCTCTATAACGTTGAAAAACCGTATATTTTTTCAAGATCTGACAATTTTCAGGGTGAGTATGAGCGCACCTGTGCCCGCAGATAGGGCACAACGACCTGCTCGAACCAAGGATTCTTCTTTAGCCAGCCGGTGGTGCGCCAGCTGGGGTGCGGTGTGGGCAGGACCTGAGGCAGATAATCCCGCCAATGCTCCACTGTTGCGGTCATCGTATTTTGCCGTTTAACGCCCAGATAGTGTTTCTGTGCGTACTGACCCACCAGCAACGTCATCTCAATTTCGGGCATCACCGCCAAGGCCTGCTCATGCCAGGCGAGGGCGCATTCCGGGCGCGGCGGATTGTCCCCGCCGCTGTTGGCCCGACCGGGGTAACAGAACCCCATGGGCATGATGGCAATATGCGGGCTGTCATAGAAGGCGTCGCGATCAATCCCGAGCCAGTCCCGGAGCCGGTCGCCGGACGAGTCGTTCCAGGGGATTCCGGTTTTATGTACCCTGGTACCGGGGGCCTGCCCGATGATCACCAGACGAGCCGATGGCTTCAACCGCACAACCGGTCGTGGTCCTAACGGCAGATGGGCGGCGCAGATGTCACAGGCGGCGATCTTTTGGAGCAACTGGTCAAGGGAATTTGCGCCGGTCATGCGATGCTGGCGATCAGCTCGTCGACGAAGGCTGGAACCACCTCGGTCGCCGGGCCGTAGCGGGTCAGGTCGAATTTGGATGCTCTTTGAGATGGTTCCAGGTTCAGTTCTACCGATTGCACATGGGTCTTGCGCACCAGTTCTATGAGCCCGGCGGCCGGATAAACGTTGCCCGAGGTGCCGATAGAAATGAATAGCCCGCAGTTTATCAGGGCATCTTCGATCAAATCCATATCCATAGGGGATTCGCCAAACCACACAACATTGGGGCGTAGCCCCCCGCTTTTTTTGCACCCCTCGCAGACGTCCGCCGTGGACATGTCGCCTTCCCAGGCCACCACATGACCACAGGCATTGCAGCGCGCTTCGCGGTGGCGTCCGTGCATATGGATCAGGTTCTGGGTGCCCGCCTGTTCGTGCAGGCTGTCCACATTCTGGGTCACCACCAGCACGCCGCCGGGCCATGCGGTTTCCAGCTTCACCAGGGCGTAATGCGCAGCGTTGGGCTCGACCTTAAGTTCCGTCAGCAACCGTCGGCGCTTGTTGTAAAATTCATGCACAGCGTCCGGGTCGCGCTGGAAGGCTTCCGGCGTGGCCACGTCCTCAATGCGCACGCTGGCCCAGATTCCGTCCGGGTCGCGGAAAGTGGAGAGGCCGGATTCCTTGGAAATACCTGCGCCGGTCAGCACCACAACCAGGTGGTCGGGGGAGATGCTGAATGATGTCATGGCCGACTTTCCTCACCGCCCCACAGCGACTATTATGCAACACGCTTAGCTTATAAGTGGATATCATGCGGGAGGCATCCTTGGTCAACGTTCTTTTTGTCTGTATGGGAAATATTTGTCGCTCGCCCACCGCCGAGGGGGTGTTCCGCCACATGGTGGCCGAGGCGGACCACGGCGACGCCATCACCATTGATTCGTCCGGCATGGCGGGCTGGCATGCGGGAAAGGCCCCGGACAGTCGCTCGCAGGCAGCGGCGCGACGACGGGGCATTGAGATCGGTGATCTGCGCGCACGCCAGACCAATGCCAGCGACTTCCACCGCTTCGACTACATCCTCGGCATGGACGACGAGAACATGGCGGACCTGGCGGCGATCTGTCCTGCGGGCCGTGAAGGCCGGATGCACAGGATGCTGGACTTCGCCAAGGATACCTCCGTCCGGGAAGTCCCCGATCCCTATTACGGTGCCACGGGCTTCGACGATGTGCTCGACCTGATCAAAAACGCATCACAGGGATTGCTGGCGCACATCGTTACGCGGGACCTGTAACAGGCGGCTCAACTAACGGATAGGCGGCCAGTTCGGTGTACTTGGCGGGGCCGTGGCCGAGCTGGCTCTGGAACAGCACGAACTCACTGAGCGGGAACGCCGGAACGCTCAACGCACCGGCATTCTCCAGCCACAGGCCGATGCGTTCCAGCGGCGTGTCTTTCAGTCGCGCCAGGGTCACATGGGGCGTGAACTTGCGCTGTTCCGGAGCCCAGCCTGCGCGCACCACAACGCTTTCGATTTTTGATTGCAGGTGCGCAAGCCCGTCAGACTTTTCCGCCCGCGCCCACACCGAATGAACGTTGCCGCGCCGGTCAAAGTGGCCAATGCCGGAGACGGCCAGATCAAACGCCGGGGCACGAATTTCCGAGAGCGCCAGGCTCAGGTCGCGGGCGTCCGGTTCCGGCACCTCGCCGATGAAACGCAGCGTCAGGTGCATATTCCGGGGATCAATCCAGCGTCCGCCCGGCAGCCCTGACTGCACGGCGCTCAGACACGCGCGCACATCCACGGGCAGGGGCAAGGCGACAAACAGACGCATCATGGCGGTGCCCTCCAACAGTCCGCACCAGGGAGGAATCAGGGTGCGGGATTGGCGTCCATAGTATGGATCATTTCGATGCCGTCCAATACGGAATCCGATAGTACCAGATCATCGGACAGAATATTGCTCTCGAGCTGCTCAACCGTGGTCGCGCCGATGATATTGGATGTGGTGAAGCGCCGGGTGTTGACGTAGGCCAGCGCCATCTGCGCCGGGTCCAGACCATGTTCGGCCGCCAGCGCAACATAGGCCTCGGTTGCCTTGATGCCGCGCGGTTTGTTGTAGCGGGCGTATTGCGGATAGATCGTCAGGCGGGCTTTTTCCGGCCTGGCACCATTCAGGTATTTGCCAGACAGGACTCCGAAGGCCAGCGGCGAATAGGCCAGCAGGCCACAGTCCTCGCGGATCACCACCTCCGACAGGCCAATCTCGAAGGTCCGGTTCAAAAGGTTATAGGGGTTCTGGATGCTGACCATGCGCGCCAGCCCATTTGATTCCGCCAGCCCGAGCATTTTCATCAGACCCCAGGGGGATTCGTTGGAACACCCGATGGCGCGGATTTTCCCGGCATCCACCATGCGCCCGAGGGTTTCGAGCACGTCTTCGAACGCGGTCCAGGTCTCCTCTTCTTTATGCTCGTAGTCCAGTTGGCCAAAACTATTCATGGTCCGTTCCGGCCAATGAAGCTGATAGAGATCGATGTAATCTGTCTTCAGGCGCTGGAGGCTCTGATCCACGGCATCGGCGAGCTGTTTTGCGCCGAAGCTCAGATCACCATTTCGCACATGGGCAAAATTGGCGTCGTCGGGGCCGGTGATTTTGGTGGCAACGATGATCCTGTCACGGTTGCCCCGGGCCGCCATCCAGTTGCCGAGGGCGCGTTCGCTGTCGCCCTGGGTTTCGGGACGGGACGGAAACGAATACATCTCGGCGGTATCGTAAAAGTTCACGCCCATATCCAGAGACAGATCCATCATCTCGAAGGCTTCGGCCTCGGGGTTCTGTTCACCAAAAGTCATGATGCCGAAACAGATGCGGCTGACCTGAATATCCGTGCGGCCAAGGGGTCGGTATTGCATGAGCGTGCTCCTTACAGGATCGAGAAAAAGGTGTCGGGAAAATGGTTCAGAAAAACAGGGTCAGAACCCCGGAGTAGGTATAGAGGCGGGCGTTGGAAATTTCACCATTGCCGAAGAATCCGATGACCGGCACATCGTCGCCCAGGCCGCGTTGCAGAATGCGGGCTTCCTCGCCCCGGGCACCAAACATATGCGGACCGCGCGCGGTACACGAAAAATAAAGCGCCCCCCGAGGCCGGGTCGGGATGCGGGCATTCAACTCGTCGAGCATGCGGTCCATATCGGCCCGGGCGCTGGCCGGGTCACGCCGCACGAACATGATCCGGTCACCCGGTGCCACGTCGCCACCGATGGCCAGCCAGTCCCGCTCGGGATCAATGGCGATCAGATTTCGGACCATGAAATCCCCAGTATCGGACCCCACCACGGGCAGTGCCACATGCACGTATCCGGCAATCCGGCTCAGATCACGGGCCAGCAGCTCACCGACGTCCTCTCTCAACACCGAGAGCGCAGGACGATCATCGAGGCCGATGATCACGTTGTCGATGGCGTCGGTCACCAGATGGCTGCCGCCCACCGGCACGCAGCCCTGACTCAGGCCCGTGGCGACCTCGACCCCGGGCCCAAAGGCGACGCCCGAGACACCGCCGCCGGTGATATGGTCGGCGATCTGGAAATGATCCCCCTGGGATGCGGTCATGCCGCCGACCAGAAACGCGCCCCCCATGCCACCGCTCAGGCCCACGGCCAGAGAGTCCATGGCGTTCAGGGTTTCGTCGTTTGTCGGGTCACCATGGACGACAGCGAAACCGGGCGTCACCGCCTCAATCCAGGTTCGGGCTGCCGGGGCCAGGTCCTCATCGCCTTTGGTGACGGTGTTCAGGGTATGGACGGAACCGGCGGGAAACTGCGCGATCAACATGACCACGGCGGGCGCATCGTGGCATTCCCAACCGTCGGCCAGAACACCCGCACCGATGGTGCCGGACCAGCGGACGATTCCGGTTTTCTGGCGAATATAGGCCAGGATCGAGCCTAAATCAGCCGTCAGGTTGCTGGTGACATAGACGAACCCCTGCCACACCATGCCGTGGCCTAAGTCCGGGATGGGGCCGAGAGCATCACAGCAATCACGCGCCGCGTGTGCCCAGTCTTCGCCCGTGGCGTGCGCTGTTCGAAACCTGTTCATGAGGTGGATTGTCCCCGACCGGCCCCGTCTCTGCAATGCCTTACTTGGCACGAAACGGTTGATTCTGGAGTTTGGCGTGCCATATTGATACCATAATGGCTGTCTAATTTATTGTAGATACTATGGCTCGGACACCTGCCGCACAAACGGGGCGGGAATATGGGCCTCAACGTAGGAGCGAATGAGATAAAATGGGACCGGATAACAAGTTTAAGCTGAACGCCCAGCACATGAATACGGCGCAGACCCATGCCGCAGGGATTGATGTGGGCCTCCGCCAGTATATGCTGCGGGTCTACAATTTCATGAGCCTGGGTCTGGCACTGACCGGCGGTGTGGCCTTTGCCGCCAGCACATCCCCGGAATTGATGCAAACCATTCATGGCACCGGTTTGCGCTGGATCGTCATGCTGGCACCCTTAGGCTTCGTGATGTTCCTGAGTGCCCGCCTGCACGCCGTGAAACCAGCCACCGCGCAGTTGCTTTTCTGGGTCTATGCGGGCCTCATGGGCCTGTCGCTCAGCTATATCTTCCTGGCCTATACGGGAGCCAGTATCACGCGGGTGTTCTTCATTACCGCAGGCACTTTCGCGGCCATGAGCCTCTACGGCTACACCACCAAACGTGATCTGACGGGCATCGGCTCGTTCCTGTTCATGGGCCTGATCGGTATTATCATCGCCAGTGTGGTCAATATCTTCCTGCAAAGTTCAGCCATGCATTTCGTCATCTCGGTGGTCGGCGTCCTGGTCTTTGTGGGCCTCACCGCCTACGACACCCAGGCCATCAAATCCATGTACAGCGAAACCGATTCAGGTGTGACACAGGAAAAGAAAGCCATCATGGGAGCTCTCCGCCTCTATCTGGATTTCATCAACCTGTTCATCATGATGCTGAGCCTGTTTGGCAATCGCAACTGACGCAGCGACAGCACAATCCAAGTCTTAAACCGCCCGGCATTGTCCGGGCGGTTTTTTAACCGGCCCCCCCCCGCAGCCTCTTCTCACTTCGACGGACAAAATCTAGTGGCGATATTGATCAGGCGGCACTAAATTAAATTAGACACGCGTACCCATACATCGTGCCAAGAGGAAATAATGTCAGCATCTGCGACTCTTGAAATTCTGCTACTTGAAGATGAGGAGGATTCAGCCGCGCTCACGGAAGCGCTGGTGGCGCAGGCGCAGGAAGGGGCCCACCTGCATCACTGCTTGACCCTCGGCGATGCCCTGTCGTTGTTGAAAACCGCCCGGTTCGATTTAATTCTGACCGATCTGAACGTGCCGGGGTCAAAAGGCCTCGACACGCTGGTATCTATTCATGCCGCCGCCATAAATACCCCTGTCGTGGTTCTCACGGGAACGCGTGAGGGGGACTTGGGCACTGCTGCCATCAAGGCAGGAGCCGAGGACTATCTGGTCAAGGACGAAACCTACATCAAGCTGCTTTCCCGGACCATTCGCTACGCCATCGAGCGCAAGAAGCTCACGGAAGAATTGCGCATTGCACTGACGGTATGGCAACGGCGGCTTACCAACAATCCAGCCGTACTCTATGTGATACCTGCGGCCTCAAAGAATTTGACGTGCAGTGATATCACCGACAACCTCGAAAACCTGACGGGATACACCGCCGAGGAATATCTGAGCGATCCCAAGTTCTGGATCGATCATCTCCATCCCGAAGACCGGGACGGGGTGGATTCGAAATGTCAGCAAGTACTGGGCACCGGCCATGCAGCTCAGCGCTACCGGTTCCGCACCAAGAACGGCGATTACCACTGGTTCAGGGATGAAAGTTGGTTGGTATATGACGATGCAGGATCGCCGCAGGAAATCGTCGGCTATCTCACCGACATCACCGAGCGCTTGGAGACCCTACACGCCCTGAAAGACAGCGAAGAGCGGTTCCGGGCGGTGATAGAAAACTCCCCCATGGGTATTCTGCTGAAGGATAGGGATGGCAGGTACACGGTTGCTAACAGGGCCGCCGCCGAACTGAACGGGTATGAACACAAAGTGGTTAACCTGATAGGGAAAACGGCCGCTGATATTGCCCCGCCGGACATCGCAGCGCGGGTGCAAACGGCAGATCAAAAGGTCGCCTCCGAAAGGTGCCCCATTGTCGAGGAGTTTGCCGTCCCGCAACCGGACGGCGGCGTTCGCCACATCCTGACGCACAGGTTCCCTGTTCTTGCCTCTGACGGCACGGTAACAGCCATTGGTGCGATGGAGACCGACATCACCCGGCAGGTTGAAGAAACGGAGCAACTGCGCCGGGCCGCCGAATTGGCCCGTCAGGCAGAAGAGATCGCCAAACTTGGCCATTGGGTGTGGGATGAACTCGAATACAGGCCGGTGTACTTGTCATGGGGCGCCCCTCGCCTGCGTGGCCTTTCCGAGGAGCAGTATCGGGAGAAAAAAACGAGCCTTGATGCCGATGTGTCCTTTATCTATTCCGACGATAAGGCAATGGTTCGTAGCTCCTATGAGCGCCTGAGAGACCAAAGCGAGCCATATTCCATAGAATACAGGGAAGTTAATACTGACGGAACGATACGATGGGTGCATGAGATTGCCAGGCCCTACGAGCAGGAGGGGGAACGTACACGGCTTTCCATCGGCACCACGCGGGATATCACCGAGCAGAAGGAACTGGAACTGGCGCTTCGTAACAGCGAAGAGCAGTTCCGGGTACTATTTGAGCAATCTCCCCTGGGGGTGGCCGTCACGGACTATTCGTCCCTTAAGCGGTTGGTCGACAAGGTGCGACGTGAAGGTGCTGATGACTTCCACCGCTATTTTACGGACAACCCGTCAGAATTTCTTGAGACACTAAAGGATATGACGGTTAGCAAGGCAAATCATGCGTATCTCGCGGCGTTTGGTGCCGAGTCTCTTGAGGACTACCTGGCGCTACCCACCAGATGGAGCCATGAGGCGATAGCGTATTTTATGACCGAGATTGCAACTCTTGCATCCAATAACATGGTGGCCACCGGTGAAATGCGGGAAACACGGCTGGATGGTACCGAGTTCGTTGCCCGATACGTTGTCCGGGTGTTAAAGGGGCATGAAGACACCTGGTCGCAGGTGATCACCCTACAAGAGGACATTACTGAGCAGGTCCATCTGGAATTGGACAATCGCCACATTTACAAGATGACGGCCCTTGGTGAGTTGGCGGCGGGGATCGCGCACAACTTCAATAACCTGTTGCAGCCCATTCTGGGTCTGACCGAACGGGTGAAGGACAGCCTGACCGATGACAGTGAAGCCGAGAGGGAACTGAAGCTGGTGCTCCAGGCCACCCGACAGGCGAAGGGCATGGTTGCCGAGATCATGGCATTCGCCCGCGAGACACCGTCACAACGGGAATCCACGGATACATATGAGTTCCTGAATGATTCGCTGGGCTTGGTGCGGGAGACATTACCGTCATCAATTACCCTCAGGGAGAAACTGGCAAAAGATGCCGGTACCATTCAGATTGATTCGTCCCAGATTAACGGGGCGCTTCTTGGGGTCATTGCCAATGCTTACGATGCCATTAAACCTGAAGCTGGTACTATCACGATATCCTTGATGCCCGTGATAGTGAACAAGAAGCTGGCAGACACGGTTCCGGAAATGACCGTCGGCCCTTTTGTGAAGATTGCCGTTAGCGATACGGGCAAGGGCATGGATGAGGCGACCATGAAACGCATGTTCGAGCCCTTCTTCACCACCAAGCACAGGGACATCGGGACCGGGCTTGGACTGTCCACGGCCTACGGGATCATCACCGATCACGGCGGGGCGATCCGCGCAGAAAGCACACCGGGAAAAGGATCAACCTTCGAGATTTATCTTCCTGTTACCAAACACTGAAACTGTTCAGGTTCTCATCAGGTAAACCCGTTACCTGACAAAGAAAAATTTCAACCGCGTGATGCATATCACTTGAATATGCTTCGGGGTTCACTACATTGAGTATAATATTGGCTTATTCTCACTCCTGGGGGGGGGGGGTATACTGGAAAGGTATCCGTATGGCGAGAGTTCTATTGATCGAGGACGACGAGCTGTCGATGATTACTGTCGCCAAGTTTCTGGCATCTGGTGGCCACGGTGTTGCGGAAGCGACAGATGGCGAGAAAGCCCTTGCTCGCGATGACCTGGATACATTCGATCTGGTGGTCACCGACCTCATCATGCCCAATAGGGAGGGGATTTCCACAATCGGTGAACTGAAAGTCAAGTATCCCGAGAAGAAGATTATGGTCATCACCGGTGGCGGATCATTTGCCCGACCGAGAGATATGTACGCTGACATGGCACTGAAACTTGGTGCCGATGCCGCCCTGCTCAAACCTTTTTCACAGGCTGAGTTTCTTGCCGTCGTCGATCAGGTTCTCAATACCAGTCCACCTTGAACTGACCGGGTATTGTCTGGTCTGGCGCGTTTGCCATACTGTGTCTGCGCGACAGCGGGGAAGGTGGACGGCAGATGGAAAAGCAACATGCATGGCCCGAGGGCCACTGGAACTGGCCCATTCGGATCAGCCACAAGCACGGCGTCAGGTGCGGCGAGATGATCCATGTGGGCGGCCAGGTTGATCTCACCCCGGAGGGCGTCGTCCGCCACCCCGACGACTTGAAGCGACAGACCGCCGAGGTCATGAAATATCTCAGCCGCGTGCTCGAGGAACTTGGCACCGATCTCGCTGATCTGGTCCGCCTGCGCTGTTTCTACGTCAATGACGGGGGGGGCGACGAGGACGGCTTTCTGGAAATGGTCGCGGCGGCCCTGCCCGAAGGCGCACGCCCGGCAGTGACCGCGATCCCGGTGCCTTATCTTGCTTACGACGGCATGATGGTGGAAATCGAAGCCATCGCCATGCGGGGCCGTGACAACGCCCGCATGGCGCGCGTTTACGCACCGGCTGAAGGCCTGTCACCCCTGCCCGGTCCTTTCGCCCACGCAGTACGCTGCGGCCGCATGATCTATACCAGTGGTCAGTCGCCGCGTGACGCCGAAGGCCGGATAACCGATCCAGGCGACCTTGTCGCCCAGACCAGGTCTGTGATGGCGCAGCAGGCGAAAGCGCTCGGTGCCTTCGGGGCCGGATTTGGCGACGTTGTGAAGATCAACCGCTGGTACGGCGGTCAGGGCGGCCTCGAGGATTTTGAGCCCGCCGCCCTGGCCTGCGCTGCCCATTTCCAGGAGCCCGGACCGGCAGCGACCGGTATTCCGATCCCGCGCCACGCCTGGGATGGCATGCGGTTGAAAATCGAGACCGTGGCCATGCTGGGCGAAGACGGCAACTACCTTGAGCGCGAACACGCATGGCCCGAGGGTCACTGCGACTGGCACGTTCATCTGCCCTACAAGCACGGCCTCAAATGTGGAGAGATGATTTTTCTGGGCGGGCAGGTATCCATCGACCAGAAGGGCTGTGCCATCGATCCGTGGCAGCTTGCCGAGCAAACCAGATCGAGCATGGAAAATATCCGCAGCATCCTTGAGCTGTTCGGTGCCGGTTATGATGACGTGGTAAAGGTGCTGACCCTCTACCACGGAGACTGCGGTCCCGACACCTTGAATGCCAATCTATCGATCCGGGCATCCTGCTTCACCGATCCGGATCCGGCGACGACCGGCGTACCCATGCCGGAGCTTGCCTATCCGGGCATGATGGTGGAGATCGACATCGACGCCATGAAGGGATAACGGCTGGCCTGGAGCGGCGCTGAGACTACCCCGGTCTGTTTAACAACACGAACACCCTGCAAGGTCATTCGCCCCGACAGCATTTTTTGATGACGGCAAGGTGCGCCCGGTCGGCATTGATGGCCGTCTCGGACATGGTCGCCACGGCATGATCCAGATCTGATTGTTCCGCCACCCGGTCAACCAGCCCCCAGGCGAGGGCCTCTGTCGCGCCAATGCGCTCGCCTCCAAGGAGCAGAACAGAACTGCGTCCCGGCCCGATCAAATAACGAAGTCGAGTGGCATCCCGCTCGCCCGGTATGATGCCATTTCGGAGCACCGGATAGGCGAAGGCAGCTTCCGGAACACTGACCCTTAAGTCACAGCCAAGGGCAAGCGTCATGCCACCCCCGATACAGGCCCCATTAATCATGGCCACCGTCAAAACAGGGATCAGCGCCAGCGCTTCGGCCATTTCTGCCCAGATTGCAGGTGCCGGATCATCGACATTCGTTGACAATTCAGACAGGTCTGCCCCGGCGCAAAATACCCGCCCGCCCGCGCCGGTGATTGTCAGAACCCGCAAGGCCTCATCACCGGCGGCGCTTGCGAAAACGTCATGCAAGGTATGGAGCATCTCTTGGTTAAGCGCATTTGCCTTTTCCGGCCGATTGAGCGTTACCCGCCAGACAGCGCCGTCTCGATCAAGTTCTATCGTATCCGTCATGATAATTTCCTGGCAGTCTCACGTCCGTCGTCTCAGCGTTTATCCTTGATGGAAGAATATACGGAAAGCCCGATCAGCGTGACCCCAACCAGACCGGTGACCAGTTCCGAAACGTGTTGCATGATGGAATACAACATGATCAGCCCCAACGCGCCGATGGCGTAATGGGCACCGTGCTCAAGGAAGACGAACTTATCAAGCGTGCCCCGGCGCAGCAAGAAAACCGTCAGCGAGCGCACGAACATGGCACCGATGGCCAGCCCCAGCATGATGATCACCACGTCACGGGTGATCGCGAAGGCCCCGATGACGCCATCAAAGGAGAACGAGGCGTCGAGGATCTCCAGGTACACGAACCCCATGGCACCGTTGCGATGCGCCGTCTCGGTCAGGGCCTTGCGCCCTTCTTTGGTATCAAACAGGTTTCCCAGGGCGTGGATGCCAAAGAACAAGACAACGCCCGAGACGCCGGAAATGAAGACCGTCAGCCTGGCCTCGTCACTCAACGGTATCAGCCACTGGACCACCAGCAAAACCGCCAGCGCTGCTGCGGCCTTGAGGGACTTGTGGCGGCCGAGCCCAGCCAACCATATCTCCGCACGGCCAAGCCAGTGGCGCTCCCTGTTGTGATCGAACAGAAACGTAAAAAATACCATGATCAGAAACATGCCGCCGAAGGCGGCGATCCCGGTGTGGGCGTCCCTCAGGTGGCGAGCGTACTCCGCCGGGTTCTCGAAGGCCAGAACGGTGACGCTGGACATGTGGGCGACGAAGGTTCCCTTGGAATTTTCCAGCGTGGCCACCGCCACCACCAGGATGGGAAACACCAGCCGCATGCCGAACACGGCAATCAGGATGCCGACGGTCAGGAAAAGTCCTTGCCATTTCTCGTCCATTTCGCGCAAGACCGTGGCGTTCACCACGGCGTTATCGAAAGACAGACTGATTTCCACGATGGCGAGAATGGCGGTCACGCCCACGGCCACCAGCCAGCCGTCCGGCGTTCTCAGTCCCCACCAGAACGCGGCGGCGAAACAAACAGCCGTGAACGCCAATGAGTACTTAAAATAACCGAGCATCCAGCCCTGCTTCCATTATCAAAACCACGGCAAGAGTACCCTTATACTGCCACCACTGGAATTGATATCCTGCGGCAGCGACCGGATGATGCCGTGTCCGCTGGCGGTTGGGCAGTTGGAGGCGGGTTTCATTAATTATTTACCTCGGAGACCTACTATCTCCTGGTATCCGGGATAGTCCGAGGACGCCATGTATCCTATTTCCTTCGATCATCCGAGCCCGCGCTCAGACGGCGCTCCATCCGTGACCGACGCCGCCGGAACGAGCCGCCTGCTGGTGGTTGAATGGCGCCACGACGATACCTGGCATGTGGAGCTGTGCACGGATTTATCCGAACTGGATGGCACCATGGACATAGTACAAAGATTGCGCGGCTCAACGGGCGTGGAAGAAGTCTGTCTGACGCTTGAGACGTCCGGCGCACAGGGTCGGGAATCGCGGCGTGAAATCCTGCGGCTCATGCCCGAAAAAATGCCTGTTGCTGAATTTCAGGAGCAATCCCTAGAGGCCGCTTGCATGCAGAACGCTGTTAGCGATGATGACGCCATGGCGGTGCTGAGTGCGGCCCTGGAAGTGCCCGACTACGACGTGAATATTTTTGATTTTTCCGACTTCATCATGGCGGAGTCCGCCCCTGAAGATTGCGCTGTGCCGACCGTGGTTGAACCCGTGGCAGAGGCGGAACAGACTGATCGGGAAGCGGCACACCATCTGTTGTCGTCGATCTACGGCACTCATTCAGGGCGCGTGGAGGGCGATAACGTCATTCGAGTGACCGTCCCCCAAAGGCCCCGCGATTCGGCGGATCAGATTAACCGGCTCCATCCCGTGATGGCCGAACAAGGCGGGGTGGCCACCAAACTGCTGGTCGTCGCCGGGACCATTGCCCTGCTGATCCTCGGTGGTGCCCTGGCGGAGCTACTGGCCGTGGATATTACCACAACGGCCAATGCCAACGTCGCGACACCCGGTGCGGGTTCCTCTATTTCCGATTGACTTCCGGTTAGATTCGGGGCTTTTCGCTTCGCGGACCTTGTGAAAAGGGTTTCAATCGATCCTGATCCGTTCTAGGACGTTAGGCCATGGGTGGCACGCAGGACCGGGAGCCAAGCGGCTGCTTTGTTTAACTTTCTGACCAGGAGGCCCTCGCCGTGAACCAGCGGATTGTCTTTCTTGACCGTGATACCATTGCCCCCGCCGTTGTCGTCCGGGAACCTCATTTCGACCATGAGTGGGCCGCCTATGGCAGAACCGCGCCCAATGAGGTGGTTGAACGTCTGGCGGGTGCCACCATCGCCATCACCAACAAAGTCCCTTTGCGTGAAGATACCCTGAAGCAGTTGCCCGATCTGAAAATGATCGCCGTCGCCGCAACGGGAACGGACGTGATTGACCTGAGCTATTGCAGTGCAAATGGCATTGTGGTGTCCAATATTCGGGGATATGCCGTGAATACGGTGCCCGAGCATACCTTTGCGCTGATTCTGGCCCTGAGCCGCGCTATCATCGGCTACCGGGAAGACATCATCAAAGGAGAATGGCAGAAGTCCGGTCAGTTCTGCTTCTTCAATCACAGAATTTTTGATCTTGCCGGAAAGCGTCTCGCCATTCTGGGCGAAGGTGCCCTGGGCCAGTCCGTTGCCAATCTGGCCCGGGCCTTCGGCATGGAGCCGATTTTTGCCGCTCATAAGGGCGTTGATGGTTTGGGGCCGCTCTACACCCCCTGGGACGAAGTAATCGAGACGGCGGACGTTTTCACCCTGCACTGCCCGTTGCTGGCGAGCACGCGGAACATGATCGGCCTGGATGAGTTCAAACGCATGAAGGACACCGCCATCATCGTTAACACGGCACGGGGCGGCCTGATTGTCGAGGAAGACCTGGTCACCGCCCTGGAGCAGAACATGATCGCCGGTGCCGCGATCGATGTGACGCCAGTGGAGCCGCCGCCCGACGACCATCCGTTTTTCCGGCTTCTGGAGCGACCGAATTTCATCCTCACACCCCATGTGGCATGGGCCAGTCACGAAGCCATTCAGACCCTGGCCGATCAGGTGATCGATAACATCGAGAATTTCGTTGCCGGATCGCCGTCCAACGTTGTGGGTCAGTATTGACGCCCGGCTGGTTATTTCCGAAAAACGGGGATCCAGCTAACCCCGCTTTAGCAGATCCATGGCCTCGTTGATCTGGCTCATGCGTTTATGGCTGCCATAGCCGCTGTCCGGATGATGGATGGTCGCCATGAGGCGGAAATGGGCCTTGATCATGTCCATGGGCGGATTCCGACCCGGTGCAAAGCCCAAAATGTGCAGCGCTTCCTGCCGCGTCGTGACGCCATCGGGCAAAGGTTCGAAACTGAGCGCCGAGACGACCGCACGAAGGCGGATAATCTCTTCCTCCAGATCCTTCAGGGCTTCAACATTGCCGCCGGCAATGATGCCGGGCGCTTCCAGAAACACCGTCGCGTCGCCATCCGCCATGGCAAGGGATATGGCCAGAGCACGTCTGAGGAAGACCGGCTCGTAACCGGGTGCGATCCGCACCTGCAACCGTGGTTTCCGGTGCCACGGTCGACCGGCGGAGGGGCCTGACTTTAGGGTTACCACTTCACGGTCTTCGCGGGCGGGCTCTCCGGGATCGGGATAGGCCCTGATGGTCTCTCGTGGTAACAACAAGACCACTGAGCGGACCAGATCGGCCACATTGGCCTGTCGCTCATGAGCCAGCGCCGTCACCGCATCGCGAAACGCAGTCGAACAGGTAATGGTATAGGATCGTTTGCTTGCTGCCTGGGACACGTAAAGTCACTCCGATAGCGAAAAGAGCGCACAGCACCGGACCACAATATATCCGGTTTGACCCGGATGCGTGTCGTTCTTAGTGCGGTCATCCCGGTTGTTTTATGAACTACCCCGGCATTCGTTTATTTGCAACTACGGTGGTTGTTTTATTCGTTTTTTTCGCTGGTTTCAGTCGTGGATGGCGTTCACACCGATGAAGATAAACCATATAACTCGTTGTATTTACTCCACTAAACAGCGCCCCGCTCAGACGAGGAGAAATCCGCCGGGATTGCTCAAGACAATGGATCTGTGACGGAAACTGGGCCCGACTGGGTCAATTTTCGAGTCGTTTCGGTGGAATTTGATCATTAAATCTGCGATTGTAGATGTAAATTAAGGATATTCCGCATGCTCCCTCTGTTGTCGGATTTAGTTGCGGTCGGACTCTATAACTCATTGATATTGCGTAATTTTTAACCTTTCATTAACCATGGCGCATTTCTGCGACTGTGCCCTTCCGCCATGGGACATATGGTCTGTTGCTTCCCGAGGAGGGGCGGATCAGGCGTTTTCTCGCCCACAAATTCGGGGTTTTTTGTCACCGAACTTTTGCGAAGTCGGTGCCATACCGGACACGCCCCCAACCACTCACCAATCATGGTCGAACGATCGCCGGAACAGCACGTCACGCTTGTCGAACGATCGGAAGCGGCGACAGGTCCAGCAAATACAACATTTTCTGTATCTGAATCGCCATTGCACTGAATAAATTGAATGTCATTTTTCCTCCATTAAATCAATGCAATACAAGTTTGTTTTGCTTTCGTAATGGTCAAAATTACACCACTTGGCGGGCTCCAGCGACATGGCATTCCGACCAGACATTCGATTTCCGCGCATCGGATCCCCTGGGTCCGCCCGTCTGTGCCGTCGCGTCAAGCCCCTTAAAATCGCCCCCGATTGCCTCCAAACACCGATCACCAAATAGGCCTGTGGCCACCGCCGCTATCGCTGAGGGGAATGGCGACAACACACAGACTCGGGTGCCATACCCTCCTCTACCGGCATATGAGGACAGAGAAGGGCCAAGGGATGTCCAAACACCGATATGGTGTGAGCTCTGGTGCAATCAAAAGCCCACAGATCAATCAAAGATACGGATATTGATTTCGTATGCGGATCATGTTTGCCCAGGCGGGCAGCGTATGGGGGAGTCCATGCGTAGAACAATGGCTGTAAATTGCGACGGTATCAGTTGACTATGGCATCCGGCGATGCTGATCAGAGGAATTTACCCCATGTCCCGAAAAAAGGCCTTCGTCTATGCCATCATTGCGGCGCTATTCGGCGTATTCGTGCTGACCGCGTGGCTAGCGTCACAGGGGCAGTTCCTGGAGGCCGTCTCCCTGCTGGGCGTGGCGACGACGTTGGCGTGGTTCGTGACGCGTTCTATGGACCGGGACAATGGACCATAGCCAGAACAGATTCTACTTATGAATGAGGACAACTTGGGGAGCATGTATGGACGGCCCCGGATGCAAGGAAAATCTGATAGCTTCGGCGTACAACCGGGGATCAATCCAGCCCAAGCAATTGCCGCCGTTCCTTTGCCCACGTATGGATTAGATGGTCGACCGCCAGACCAATAAAGGCGACGCAAAGGCCAAGCATCAGTCCGTTGCCGATCCCATTTTTATCCGATAGGGATTTCAAGATATATTGTCCCAAATCATCGGTGCCAATCATGGCCCCAATAATCACCATAAATAACGCAAAAATAACGGTTTGGTTGATGCCCAGCATGATGTGGGGAAAGGCAAGTGGCAATTCAATTCTGACCAGTCTTTGCACGCGGTTGACGCCCGACATTGAGCCTGCATCCAGCAAAGATGGCGGCACATTGCGAAGCCCCTCCACCGTGTAACGGGTAGCAGGAATAGTCGCATAGACGATAACTGCGATTAACACGGATGTATCCGTTATACCGAAGAGCATGATGACCGGAATCAAATAGATAAACGACGGAAAGGTTTGGAACGTATCACAGGCCAACAAGATGATTTTTGTAGCGCGAGAGTTTTGAGCACACAAAGTACCAACAACTGTGCCAATACCAGCCGATACAATGACCGCGAAAGTTGTCATGTATGCCGTAATCAGGGCCCGGTCCCACCATTCTGTTGAAGCAATAAAAAGCAGGAACCCACCAACGACGAGTGCTGATCTAATGCCGCCGATGATATAACCAATCCCCATCACCAACAAAAAGGTCGCTGATACCGGCATGCTCAGATACGCGTTTTTCATTGGGACCAGCACATCAACAATCAGCGCCTTATTGAAGCCTTGCAGGCCTTGGTACCAATTGTCCACCATCCAATCCACACCCGACTGCCAAAAATTTTCTGTCGTAATTCCCTTGTTGTGTGGAATGAGATAAAAATAGTTGATGCCATCTTTAAAAATAAGATGTCCGAAGTACGCCAATACTGTGCCAACCGATAAGACACCAACCAGAATGAGCGCATACTTATGACGCTCAACAAAAGTAAGATCAGCAAAGTAGTCAATTTGCTTGTTTGCCCAGCCTATGGACAACTTGTCCAACACCACGGCGATCAGCACAATGCAAATACCCAATTCCAGGGCTTGTCCTATTCTGAGCTGATTAAGCGACAGCAATAAATTGAAGCCCAGGCCTTTTGCTCCAATAAAAGAGGCAATTACAGCCATTGCCAAGCATTGCATAATCACCTGGTTCACGCCTAGTAAAATGCTGCGCCTCGCCGTCGGAATTGACACCCTGAACAAGAGTTGAAAATTATTGCACCCATTCATCATGCCCGCTTCGATAACTTCAGCAGGCAGTGTTTTAAGCCCCAACAATGTCAGGCGAATCATCGGCGGGGTTGCAAAGATTATGGTTGCAATGGCACCCGCATGATCACCAACGCCAAAAAACACCGTCACCGGCACCAGATAGGAAAAATGTGGCATCGTCTGGGCTATGTTAAGCAAGGGCATCAATGCCGCTTCGGTCGCTCGGCTCTTATATGCCAGAACGCCTAAACTTAGGCCCAATAAAACAGAAAGTGGTGCCGCGACCAATACGAATGAGAGCGTTTCCATGGCAGGCTCCCATTGACCAAATACAGCGATATATATGGTCGCGAAACCAGCCAAAATTGCAAGCCACCTCCCATTGAGGGCGTAACCTAAAACAATTGCAGCACCAGAAACCACTGTCCAAGGCAAGGCGGGCCAACGGGCCCAGCTATTGTCACGAACATAATCCCAGCTCGTAAAAGCGACGATGGTTTTTACGCCACCCACAAGAATTTCACGAATAAATTCGATACAAAAAAGTAAAGCACGCGAAATCGATCTGGTGATTTCTTTCAACAGTGCAGATTTTTCAAACTCTTCAATTTCCACGTTATATATTTCGACCGGCATCCAATCGAACATCAAATAGTCTATCGAATTACTGAGCGCCGATGGGACATCCGCCAAGTAGGCAGGTAACCGCCACAAGACACTGTTTTCCGATGGATCAATTGAAAAACACAGAAAGAAAAATACAGCCAACAGGGCGGCAAACTGTAATAGTTTTGAATGCCGTGTTAATTGATTCATGATCAAACGCCAGCCGTCCGATTGGCGATCAATGACTCTGCGCTGCTTTTGCCAAACAGAATATGGATAATTGATTTACTATTGAGAACACCAATTATCTCGTTGTTGTCATCAATAACAGCGACTGGTTTCGGCTCATTCAATACGACCTCAGCAACAGTCTCAATAATGGCATCTTTGGGCACTCTGAAGTCACTTACATCGGAAGTGGTGCCAATTTCCTCCATGACATTCTCACACGTTAGCACCTTCTCGCGGGGCACATCATTGGTGAATCTGGCAACGTATTCGGTTGAGGGATTGAGAACAATATTAGCGGGAGCATCAATCTGTTCGATGATCCCGTCTTTCATGATGGCTATTCTGTCGGCCAACCGCAGGGCTTCATCAAAGTCATGTGTTACAAAGAGAATGGTCTTGTTGAGTATCCCCTGAAGTCGCAAAAACTCATCCTGCATTTCTTTTCTGATGAGCGGGTCAAGCGCCGAAAAGGGCTCATCGAGGAACCAAATGTCAGGCTCTACTGCCAAAGACCGAGCGATACCAACCCGCTGTTGTTGACCGCCCGATAACTGCCTTGGGAAATAATTTCCCCGCCCTCCGAGGCCAACAAGCTCGGCCATGCTCACGGCTCTATCAATACTTTGCTGTGTGCTTATGCCTTTCATTTGCAAAGGGAAGGCAATGTTTTCCAGGACGGTTTTATGGGGTAACAGGGCAAAGCTCTGAAATACCATTCCCATTTTGTTGCGACGGAGATCAATCAGCTCCTTGGCGTTCATGGCGAGTAAATCTTCGCCCTCAATAAAAATACGCCCGGCCGTGGTGTCCGTCAGTCGCGAAATACAGCGAAGGAGAGTTGATTTTCCGGATCCAGACAGACCCATGACCACCAGCATTTCACCCTTGCGAACCTCAAACGAGGCATTGTTGACGCCAAAAATACAGCCTGCATCCCTAAATTTATCGACATCAACATTGCCATTTGAATCCCGCATCATTCCTTCAATGTTTTCGCCGAATATTTTGTAGACGGAGTCACACTTTATGACGGGGTGCATATCTTCACTGGACCCGGTGTCGGTGTTTTTGCCGATCTCGTTCGTCATTTTTTGATCCTTGCGGTCATTTCAAGACGCTGCTGCATGTCGAGCGTTTGATAAAAACGTCCAGCATAGGCGTGGATGGATGGCATCAGCAACATCACTGATGCACCAAACCGAATCTCGATTGCTCATACATAAAGCACCGTCGAAGTGAATAGGCCATCTCAGCACCTCTTCAAACCCTATGTAAGTTTTTTGAGCGAGCTACAAAGCAAGTGGTAATCCGGTTTCCAGGGCGGCAGGGGCTCATTCTGCTCAAGTAAATCACAGAACTTGTTAGCGCCCTAATTGGCAGGAAGAGAAGGCGGATAACCCTCCCCCGGCCACAAGAGGCCAAGGGAGGGGTCTGCGCCTCTACAGTACCCCTTGTCCTGGAGGCACAAGAGCATCGCTATCTGGAGCTTATTGTGTGAAAGGCTTCCAGACATCTTCATGAGCTGCTAGCCATGATTTGGCAGCGTCCTCATGGCTCATTTTATCAATATCAACCAGCGCCGCCATTTGGCCGATATCCTTCGTCGTGAAAGATATTTTGGTATACGCCGTATAGGCAGCCGGGTGTGTCTTAGGGAACTTGTAGTTGGCAGCTTTCTTCAACCAACCCTTTGGCGAGCCGCAACTACCATCACCACCGTCTACGATTCTGCAACCGTCTGTGTAGGCAGGGAACTCAATAAAGTCGAAACCCTCAGCATCCGTAAAGTTAGGTGTCCAGTTAAACGTAATGATGCCTCGACTTTCCTTCTTGGCGGAGGCGAGTTCAGCCCAGATTGCATCAGCAGAGCCTGCGAACTTAACGACAAACTTATTGTCAATTCCCAGGGCCTTAATGCGATCAGGCATCAAGTCACCATGCCAGCTTTGAGGTCCTTCCAAAATACGGCCCTTGCCACCGGAATCTGCTGTTGCAAATACCTCGGGACAGTTTTTTAACGCTTCCCAGGCGGGAAGACCGGGGCACAGGTTTTGCTCAACCACATAATGAGGAACACCTAATTCTTCCAGAGTCGCCGCAGCATGCGTTCCCGCATCAATGAGGCCGCCTTTTGCCATGGCATTGTAAAATGACTTGCCGAAGCTGGATTGCCAAACTTCGTGTGAAATAGTGATATCACCATTGCGAATGGCTTCATAAACCGCCTGGGAATCAGCGGGTACATATTCGACAGTGTCACCCATGCTTTCAAAAATCCCGCCAATCACATAGGCCATCACAACCTGGCTTGACCAGTTATGCGTCGGAATTCTAATTGGCATGCTCGAATCCTGCGCCAGTGCCGGGCCTGAGACAGCGGCCAATAACACCGCAAAAACCCCGGCTATCAATTTACGTGTAAGTCTCTTCACTTTACCTCTCCTTGTTTAGGCGACTTCTTTGCCGCGACGATCATCACAATCTGCGTTCGTTCGCAGTTTTACCCCGGCCAGGCCTGGGCGTTATTTCTCGGTCCACGTCAGATGCGAGCAGTCTTCGCAGGTGATGCGAGAGCGGGGAGAAGGCTCTTGGTTCGAGCCAACTTTTCGCGCTCTCTGTCACTTGGAAATGCCGACCTTGCCCGTGGAAAGTCATCTTCACCAATTCCACTGTAAGACCTCATTGTGAATGGCGTTCCCTCTTGATAAAACAATTTGTAAGTAAATGTGAAAAATATTAACATGCGTGCAGAGGCAAAACCGCAGAGGCACCGCAGAGGTTCTGGATGCTCCCCACTCCCCATCCCACCCGCAATCCCAATGCCCACCACATCATTGTTGTCGAGGATGATGATGTTACCCGGGCCAAGCTTTCCGGATACCTGGAAGCCGCCGGTCACCGTGTTACCGAGGCAGAAGACGGCCCATCCATGCGCACGTCGCTCGCCCGCGACCCCGCGGAACTCATACTGCTGGACATTAATCTGCCTGGGGAAGACGGGCTTGATCTGACGCGCGAACTCAGAAATGGCTCCGATATCGGGATTATTCTGGTCACGGGACGGACGGACGAAATAGACCGTATCGTCGGTCTGGAAATCGGCGCTGACGACTACGTAACAAAGCCCTTTAATCCGCGGGAACTTCTGGCGCGCGTGAAGAGTCTGCTACGGCGCACAGGAAGCGGATTGGTCGTAGAGCGCCCCGTAAAAAGATTTGTCGGCTGGACCTTCGATACCCGCACACGAAAACTCGTATCACCCGGAGGCGACCATGAACGCCTCACCCGGACAGAGTATGAGTTGCTGAATGCGTTTGCCGAAAGGCCCAACATTGTTCTGACTCGTGACCGATTGCTGAATTTGACCACGCATCGGTCGTGGGACCCGAGTGACAGGACGATTGACGTCCTGGTAAGGCGACTACGCGCCAAGATCGAGCCAGACCCAAAAAACCCGGAGATTATTCTCACCGCACACGGGGAGGGCTATGTATTTGCAGCGGACATCCTGGAACGATGATCTGACGGGCAGGATGTCAACTGCGCCCAGAACGATTGAAGAGCAACTCTCGAACCATCGTGCAGGGACCTGAACTGGTCCACCTGTTCTTTGGCGATCATAACTTCGTCACCCTTCATCGCTAATTCCAACTCATGCGCGTAACGTGCCAGGGCCTCCAGGCCAAGGCTGGATGCGCTGCCCTTCAAATAATGTGCTGCGTAAATTGCGCTTGGCCAGTCTTCTTCATTCACAGCCTTATGGAATTGCTGATATTTCTCCGCAGACAAATCGAGAAATGACGTCACCATGCGTGTGGTTTTTTCTAAGCCGATCACCGCGAGGTCTTCTCGCAGAACAGAGGCGTCTAACAGGGATGGCGTATCTTCAGGTAATACACTGTCGGGGGGAGAAAACAGCAATAAACCGGAGGCCGTCACTTCATTCAATACTTCGGCCAATCGCTCCGGCGACACCGGTTTTCCAACAAATGCATTCATGCCCGCTTCCAGTACCGCAGAAATTTCGTTCTGAAATACATGAGCAGACATCGCCACAATCGGCACGCTCTCATACCTTTTATCCGCAAGTGCGCGGATCTGCCGCACGGCTTCAATCCCGTCGATGCCAGGCAAGGAGATGTCCATCAAGACAATGTCAAACACTTCGGCGGTTGCGGCCCTGATCCCTGCCTCGCCTGTTTCAGCGTGAAACACTGTATGTCCCATTTTTTCGAGAAACGTTTGCGTAACGAGCGCGTTAATATCGTTGTCTTCGACCAGCAGAATGGATAGTGCCGGTGTCGCCGGAAGAGCGTCCGGAAGCTCGAACTTCATTTCACGTAATGCGGATGCATTACCATGTTCAAATCGAGCTGTGAACCAAAACAGGCTTCCCTTTCCAACGTCGCTTTCGATGGCAATTTCACCCCCCATGGCTTCGACCAGTCGACGGCAAATTGCCAATCCCAACCCGGTTCCGCCATATTTTCGAGAAACATGTTCATTCGCCTGATAAAACGCTTCAAACAATCTTTCCTGGCTATCGGGATCGATTCCAATCCCCGAGTCCTGAATTTCGAACCGTAGCATCACGTCGGTATCGTCTCGTCCGGCAACGGTCGAAACGGTAACTTCGACTGCGCCGCTCTCTGTGAATTTGATTCCGTTTCCGATCAGGTTCAGTAGAATCTGACTCAACTTTGCAGCATCACCCTGTAATATAGTTGGCGTATCGTCAGCTTTCCGTGCAACCAGGGACACGCCCTTTTCCAAAGCCCGAAACCGCATGAGAACAGTGATGTCATCAAGTAATTGCCCGAGATCAAATGTCTCTGGAGAAAGGTGTACCTCGCCGGATTCAATCTTTGAGTAGTCCAGGATATTGCTTAGGATGCCGAGCAGCGTCTGACTGGATGAGCGGACAAGAGACAGCCGTGCGCGCTGTTCGGCATTCAATGGGCCATCGCCAAGAATACGCAACATACCGAGAATGCCGTTCATCGGCGTCCTGATTTCGTGACTCATGGCCGCCAGGAACTCCGTCTTGGCAGCGTTGGCGCGCTCTGCCCGTTCACGCGCCTCGTCATGGTTGGCGGCTTCGTTCTGTAGCCGCTCGTTGATGCGGGACAGTTGAGCCGTCCGCCGGGTGACGATCTGCTCCAGCTCCGTCTTGTGGCGCCGGAGTTCCGATTCGGTACGGTCCCGCTCACGCTCCAATTCATTTTTGACAACCGCCTGGTCCCTGAACACCTGCACCGTTGCCGCCATGTCGGTCAGCTCATCGTTGCCTTCCATATCGACAAATGCGCTCAAGTCTCCTTGCGCCAATCGGCCCATGACGGAAGCCAGCGAGCGAAGTCGGCGGATCACATTTCGCTGCACGTAAAGCCAGATAATCAGGCCGGCAACAATCAGAAATCCAAGCGTCTGGATCAACAGCGTGACCAGCCCCGCTTCGACGGCATCTGCGGCACCAAGCACGGCATCATTGGCAAGACCCTGTGCGCGCTCAATAAGATCCAATACCGTGACGCTGAGAACATCTGACATCTCACGGCTGTGGGTGGCAAGATTTGCAATCTTGACCTCCATGTCGAGGACACTTTCGCGGAGGCGAAACGCACTGCCTTCGCCGTCGTCCCCGGCGGCAATCAACCGGTCCACCATCGCTACGGCCAGCCGCTGACGAACCGGATCAGAGATGCCACGGGTCCGCCGGTCGAGGATGCGCAGGTTTTTTCTAAAAGCCGTTTCGATCCATGAAATCTCGTCGACAGTCCCCGCCCGTGAAAGCTGGTTCAACAACAAGCCGCTCTGTGATGCGCGCAGACGGAGCTCAAACATCCGCTCCATCAGATAGAGGTCCTGCTCCAGCAACCGATCAAGGGCGTTCAGGGAATCGGCAATACGGTCCTGCGATTCAATCAATTCATACAGATTGGAGATCACCGCTGTCGCGCCAGATGCCGCATTGGACACAAGGGTTTCGGACAGATCCGATAATCCTTGCGCCGCTTCGAGGGAATCGCGTGTAACGCTGGCGAGCGATGCAGATAGCTCTATGCGCTGGGCGACCAGCGTGTCCTGCTCTCGCAATGCAACAATCAAGGCCCCGGCAGATTGATCAAGCGAGCCGAGCCGTTCATCGTCGTAACCGTATTCTTTCGTACGTTTCAGGATGACACGCAGGTCTTCGGCCTGCTTGAATAACACTTCGGCTTCACGTTGGCGGGTCACTTGATCTTCTGCATTGATAAGCAGGCGGGCGCGGGCAATGATCTCGCTTGAAATTTCCGCAACGTTCCGTGCATCGGCCACCGCCGGCATGGCGCGTTCGACAATGGATGTCTGGGCCTTCTCTACATTGTGGAGAATCCACCATCCAACCGCACCTGAGGCAAGGGATAGTCCGGCAATGCAGACAACGGCCAGGAACAGGCGTCCCGCGATTCCAAATCTTGCGATCATTCGTTCATTGTCACGATTGTTGACGATAGACGCGAGCGTATCCCAATATTCCGGTGAAATGAGAAAAACTTACAGATCGCCTTGGGGTGCCGCCTCTATGAGTCATTATTATTGCAACTTGGTATTGTTCTTGGGGCTCTTCACGGCATGGGTCGCCGCCCCCGCTGCGGTCTATGCAGACGAGGCACCGTGGGTCCTTGAGACGTGGCAAACCCCCTATGACTATCAAAGCCCCTCCCGGGTGGTCTATTACATCCCGCTGGAGCATGCCAAGAAGAAATGGCGACTATGCGTGTCCTATCCGCATCTGAAAGACTCTTACTGGCTCAGTGTAAACTACGGCATGGTCGAGGAGGCGCGGCGGCTTGGCGTCGCGCTGAGCGTTGTTGAGGCGGGCGGGTATCCCAATGTTGAACGCCAGATTGCCCAAGTTCAGGAATGCGCAGGTCGTGCGGATATTCTGGTACTGGGGACGGTGAGCTTTGATGGCCTGACGGAAACTGTTCTCGAGATTGCCAAGCGCATTCCTGTGGTTGCTGTCGTCAATGACATTGCGGATGCAGGAATCAGTGCAAAGACCGGTGTTTCATGGATTTCCATGGGTCAGCTCATTGGTGAGTACCTGGCGCGGGTTCATCCTGAGGGATCGCCACCGGTTCGGATCGCGTGGTTTCCGGGACCCGCCGGGTCAGGATGGGTTCCCTTCGTCGAGCAAGGATTCAAGAACGCCCTGGTCAACAGTTCCGCACAGATCGTCGTGACAAAATATGGCGATACCGGTAAGGATATTCAACTCAATCTCATTGAGGAGGCGCTGGAAGAGCAGCCGGACGTGGATTATATCGTTGGCAGTGCCGTGACAGCAGAAGCGGCCGTCGGCGTGCTCCGCGCCCGCGGTCTGACAGATCGCATTAAAGTACTTTCCGACTATTTTACCCATGCCGTGTACCGCGGATTGAAACGTGGACGAATTCTGGCCGCGCCCACGGATTTCCCGGTAAAGCAGGGCCGCCTGGGGATCGAGCAGGCGGTTCGTGTTCTGGAAGGCAGCCTTATCTTCAACCACGCAGGTCCCGCCATTCAGGTCGTCGATACGATGAACGTGGATGACATCGGCACAGAGGGCTCGTTGGCCCCTGCGACTTTTGCCCCGACCTTCGTCGTCGAGTAACGCTGCATTACGAATGTGGTCCTTAGTCCTGAGCCGCCTCGACGTCCTCTCCCATTGAAATCACAGTGTCGAAAATATCATCGATTTTTTCGCGCATCTTTTTTGGGGAAACCGGCTTGAGTAAAAAACTGTTACATCCCAGGTCCGTGGCTTCTTCTACCAATTCCTGAGAGAACTCCCCTGTCAGGAACATCAACGGAATTTTTCTGACCTTCGCTGAATCGTTGTTGCGCAACCTTTTCAAAAAGGCGAGGCCGTCCATGGGCTTCATATTGATATCGCAGACAATGAGGTCAGGCAGGGCGCTCTCCACCGCCGCCACTGCGGCCGTGCCATCCTCGGCAGTCCTGATCTCGTTAAACCCGATCTGGGTGAGGATCGTCGTAACAATTTTCAGGACAAATTCCTGATCGTCCACGACCAAAACCGAGAGGGATTTATATATATTTGCGCCCATTCCATCCTCGAATTAACAGGCCCGCGAGCGCACACAATTGGGCCGCGAACGCGCACATTTACCTAAACAACCTGACCCTGTACAAGGTCTATATTCTCGGTCGATTAGTCAACCACTAGCACGTGATTCCCATGCCTTTAAGAATCTCTCAAATTCCTGATGAAGAGTATCCTTGAGGCCCTTGACGGGGCCAAGATCACCATTTTTCGCTGATTCCTGTATTGTTTGGCATATATCTCCAAGACGCAAGGCACCCGACATAAAGGATGCCCCCTTGATTGCGTGAGCGGCTTCACGGGCTGCATCCGCGTTCTGAGCTTCAAAGGCAGCGATCAGGTCATCAATCAACGGCGGTGTGGTATCGATATAGCTGCCCACCAGTATCTTGGTCATGTCCGGGTCGCCGCCGGTTACTTCGTTCAAATACGCGATGTCGAATGCCGCCCTGCCTTCGCCCCCGGAGCCGGACGATAACCGTTCAGCGTCGGCATCATTCTGCGGCGAGGGCGGGGTTTCAGTCGCCGGGTTCTGTTTCCCCGTCCTGTCACTTACAATTGCTGAGCGCCGCAGGGAACTGGCTTGGGGAAGTAATTTCAGAATAGTCGTATTCAGTTCCTGTTTTGAAATGGGCTTCTTGAGTGACACATCCATTCCACATTCGCGACATTTTTCGTCAACGCCAATAAGGGCGTCCGCCGTAAGGGCGACAATTGGTATGCGCGTTAGTTCTTTGTTTTTTTCATCCTCGCGGATTTGCCTAGTCAGTGCATATCCGTCCATTTTCGGCATATGGCAATCCGTTAATACCATACCGTATTGATTATTCCGGAAGGCCTCTAACGCCAGGACACCGTCCTCGACGATATCAGCGGCGTAACCGAGGCGGTCCAGTAACATGCGTATCACCTTCTGGTTCACCGGATTATCCTCCGCGACCAGAATAAGAGCCCCCGCTTCGCGCGCGGCATTGATGCTGGGGGGGGGAGAATTTCCGGAAACCTTCCCCGCTATCCCGACCACTGTACAGAAAGTCACCCCCCAGGCTTTCCAAGCCGACCGCGGCGACAGCCACGTCCCAAAGCTGGTTCCGTCGAACCGGCATGGGCAATTCCGCAAACACGGTATCGAGATAGCTGGGCCGATTGACGACCATATGCGACCGGTATCCCATGGCGATCACCTGGGTTGCCGTCATGTCGTTGTTGGCCTTGAACTTTCTAATCAGGCTTTCAGCCGCATGGTCTGGCAGGCCACCGTCGACCATCAGCACATCAATGGATCTGTTTTGCTCAGGTGCCACCTGAACCGATGCCATAAGTTTTTCATAATCGGTAACGGTCATCACCTTCAACCCGGCAAACGCCATATAGTTCTCGAGAATGTTCGAGAACGCACGATTTTGGCTGACGATGATGGCTTCCTTGCCGGAAATCTTGCCCCTGCGTGACGTTCGCTGTTCCGTCTTCACTTTCATCTGCGCTTTGAACCAGAAGGTTGAACCGAGTCCGGGCGTGCTTTCGACCCCAATTTCGCCGCCCATTGCCTCGACAAGTGCCTTGGAAATAGAAAGCCCCAACCCGGTACCGCCGAAACTACGGGCAATCGAAGTATCGGCCTGGACAAACGGTTGAAACAGATTGGCCTGCGTTTCCTCCGGGATGCCGATGCCGGTGTCGATGATCTTGAAGACGGCAGTCGCCCGGTCCGGAAAGCTGTCTTCTACGGTTACTTTGATGATGACCTCTCCGGTTTCGGTGAATTTCACCGCATTGCCGACGAGATTGGTGAGGATCTGGCGCAGCCGCATGGGGTCGCCCTCGAAGAAATCATGGGCTTCGGGATCAATGTGAGACAGAAGGTGAATGCCTTTCTCGGCGACCTGTGCTCCCAACAGGTCGGCAACACTCTCGACCACCTGAACAAGCGACATGTTTATGATATCCAGTTGGAGATTGCCCGATTCGATTTTTGAGAAATCCAGGACGTCGTTGACGATGCTGACCAACGTTGCCGAGGAATCCCTGACAATAACCGCCATACCCTTCTGTTCGATGGTCAGTTCTGTGGTTTCGAGCATCTCGGCCATGGTCATGATGCCGTTCAGAGGGGTCCGTATTTCATGGCTCATGGTCGCCAGAAAATCCGACTTCGCCTGATTCGCCTGTTCGGCGGCCTCTCTGGCTTCCGCCTGGACTTTCTCACGGACTTTGCGCTCGGTAATATCATGGACCCAGGTCAGGAATGATCTTTCGCCCTCGAAGAATAATTTCTGGATGGACATTTCCACCCAGGCCGGCTCTTCGCTGGCGGTAATAATTTCCACTTCCTGATTGCGCACCGGCTCGCCGCGATTCAGTCGCGCAAAAAATTGCCGCCGTAAATCGGGCTCGGCAAACATCAACTGAAAATCATTGCTGGCACCCGGGGTATCCTTACGCCAGCCAAATTTGCGAAAGCTGTCGTTCCAGAACACCGGCGCGCCATTTTCATCCGTGAGGCCGATGGCGATGGGGCTTTCATGGATGATGTTGAACAAGGTCTCCTCGCTCGCCGTCAGGCTTTTTGTTCGCTCGGCGACACGCTCCTCCAGCTTCTCGTTGGCCATCTGCAGGGATAGTTTGGCGGTATCATGCTCGATGGCATTTTCCCGGAACACCTCAAGCGCTGCTGCCATTTTACCAATCTCGTCGCGCCTGTCCTTGTCAGGAATCCTGATCTCATACTCGCCATTTGCAAGCCTGCCCATGACGCCGGTCATTTTTCTGAGCGGTAGGATGATGGAGCGGCCAAGCATGTGGATGAGCAAAAGAATCGCCATGGAGAGGATCACCGTCACCCCGATGATGACATCGCCGATTTGCTTTTCTTTATCTAGTGCCGCGACGGCGATCACCCTGCGTATCTCGTCAACATTATCATGTGCGTCATCGGCGACCGCGCCGAGTTGCCAACGCAAGCCGTCTTCGTATGTTAGCCCAACTGTTATCGCTGCCTGGGAAAACCGTCGGAAGTGATCGCGATAGGTACTGACCGCGTCGATGAAATCCCGCTTCAGGGTTTCATCGACGATCTGCTCATCCGCGCCTGCCAGCATCAGGGCGTATAAATTATCAAATTTTTCCAGGTAGCTGGTCTGGTGTCGCAGCATCAAATCTTTTTCCGCACGCTGGGTCATCAAAAGCCTGCGATGAAGGGCATTGCGAATATTGATGTCTGGTATCTTTTCCAGTACCACTTCGGCGGCATGCAGGGAATCCCGCATCCCCTTCCGAATGCCTTCGGTCTGATCCTTACCAATTATATGCTGAAACTCGACCATGGTCAAAAACAGGGATTTTAAATTTTTGACATTGCTGGAGAGCGCATCAAGGAATGTGACATCAACACCGAGCATGTCCGCTTCCGCAGCGAAGTGTTCGATCAGGCCCGTCAGGATCGCGTATTCTTTTTCAAATTTTTCCAGCTGACCGGAATCATTGAGCGTGACGAAGTCCCGGTGAATCCTGTCAAGACTGTGGAGCAGGATTTCGGCTTCCTGGATGTGTACTTTATCCATTCCAATTTCGACAACCTGATCTGCCCGGTACCATGTCAGCGAGGCAGTCATCGCCAGCGCGGCGGCGGCAATTACCGATATGAAATAAAGCCTGGTTTCAATAGAAAGTGCCCTCACCGACTCACACTCCTGACAGATGGATACATCCCGTCAGTACTCTGAACCATAAAACGTAACCAGAAAAGCCCATCAAATAGGTGGGCATTCTGAAACAAAAAAAGCGGCCAAAGGCCACCCATTACACCCGATTTTTCACACAAAACAGAAAAGAATGGTGCCGCCTAGGTGACTCGAACACCTGACCCCCGCATTACGAATGCGATGCTCTACCAACTGAGCTAAGGCGGCACTGTTTGTTTGTCTTGCTCGTCTTCTTTGTTCGCTTGGGGCCTCCTATATACCGCCCCGCTCGATTATTCTAGCCCCATTTCCATCAGTAATTACCCTTCTGCCGGAAGCGGTTGTTTTATAATTGCCGGGCGGGGGGCGTCGTCTGCTGCGGGCATATGTTCGATGAAGGCCTTCGCCGCGTCTTCTTCAATAGCATCGCCGCCATTCCCGCCTGAGACTTCCAGGCGCATGACATGGGGCGGTGTGCGCCAGGCGAAACTATCGAAGCCGTGACAGCTTCCACAGGTGGCGCTCCAGTTTTCCACCGTATGGCCGCACGATCCACAAACCCAGGCGGGATCGGGGTCCGCGAGAGACGCCCGCACCAGCCAGCCACGGGCTTTTGCACTATCGCCGTGTTCGGCTTCTTCCAGATCGGCCATCATCCGGCAAATCCGCGCCGCCGGCTCATCGCCGCCGGCAATTTCAAGGTGTTTTCGCGCCAGGCCCCACAAATCCGCATCCAGTGCGGACCGGGCCACCGCGAGATCACTCTCGGGGCTGCCGGGATTAAATCCGCGCAGCCGCTCCGACGCTTTAACCCGGTCGAGCACCGTCGCGGCACCCTGAGCCTCCCAATAGAGAGGAACAAACGCCGGATGAGGATCTCGCCCCCATAATCGCTCGATCAATCCCCCGGCCTTCCGCGCCTTGCCTGCCTCAACGTAATGTTGCGCCAGTCCCAGTGCGGCGGGCAGGAGCTCGCCATCGAAGTCCAGCGCCGCCTTGGCCTGCTTGAGCGCTTCCGGTGCATCGCCGCTTTGCGCCGCCGCAAGGCTCATCTGAAAGGCCAACACAGCCTGGCGGCGGCGGCTTTCCGGGCTGCTCAGGTGGCGGTTCCGGGCCGCCTCCTTGACCGTCACGCTCGCATCCAGCCATTGGCCGGACCGCGTCTGCAACTCGAACAGGCTTTGCGAGACCCATTCACTATCAGGCTTCAGGCGGTGGGCGCGACGCGCCAGCGCAACGGCCTCATCCATGTCCTGACGCTTCATGGCTTGAGTGAGCAGTCCGCGGAGGCCGAGAAACTCGGTTTCCCGATTTTCTGTCATGGCGCGGAAAAACCGTTCGGCCGCCCGCTCATCGCCGCTCAACTGTGCGGTTTGGGCCGACAATAACATGGTCAGGGGAGGTTCACTGAGAAGGCCATCGGCCTTGCGGGCCTGGCGCTGGGCCTCGTCTGCATCACCCGCCGCGACCGCCACCATGCCCTTGGTCAGGGCCTGATAGCCCCGCCCCCGCCGGTGACCGCGCCACAATGATTGGGCGCTGCCCGGGGCGCGGCGAATAAACAGCCAGACCCGGTACAACAGCCCTGAGATCACGGCCACAACGCCGAGACCCACCGCCACGACGCCAAAGGATGTATCGATCTGATAGCCACCCCATTGTAGAGAAGCGTTCCCCGGCTGATCCGCCAACCAGCCTGCGGCGGCGGCCAGCAGTCCGATGACAACGAAGAAGCGTAAGGCGCGGATCATTCCTGTTGTTCCCGTCTCATCCTTGGGCCGCGGATAATTGCGCGATGGCAATCGAATTCAGTTGCGTCAGGGCCTGTTGCACTGCCGCCGTCGCGCGGGCCTGCGCCAGCCACGATTGCGCCGCGTCCGCGCCGGGGCCACTCAACCCCTCAAGCACATCAATCGCCGCCGCCAGATCACCAATGGCCAGATTTGCTTCGGCGCGACCAATGTCGGCATCGGTTGAACCTGCGGGCGCGGAATCGTCCACCCGGCGTATGGTGACAAGGCTGGCAAGCCGGTTGACGGCTTCCGAAAGCCAGCCATCGCCCGCCATCCTGCGATCCGCCTGCAACACGGCAATGGCCACATCCGCAAATGAATTGCGCAGCCCGGTCAGTGTCGCAACGCCGGTTTCCGCGTGGGCCTGCAACACAGCAATCATCGCCCCCGCGTTCAGGTCATCTGGTGCGACCGCAATCGCACTATTGAGTTCCGCAGTAAATGCATGCCCCTGACGAACCGCGTCGCGCAATTGGCCGATCGCCAAAATCAGGGCAGAAGCACCGGATGACAGGCCGGTTTCTGCGCCCAGACGCTCGGCTTCAAGACCATCAATGCGGCGTTTTACATCCGCAATCAATTGCGTTTCGTGGGACAGGGATTCTTCTGCCGCGCGGGTTTGCTGTTCCAGAGTATCAAGCCGCTCGCCGACGGGCCCTGATTCCGCAGACTGCTCTATGGTATCGACCCGCTCGGCCAGCGCCCGCAGGGACTGCTCCGCACCATCCGTGCCGCCGCCGGAACCAACTGCCGCCGCCATGCGTTCAACGCCCTTGACCGATTGCTCAACCGTTTCCAGACGCTGAATGACCGTCGCCAGTTCCGCGCTCAGTTTCTCGCGCGCCTGTTCCAGTTCCTCGAATGTGGCACCCGGCTGATCCGTTCCGGTATCCGTCGTTTGTACTTTTTCTTCCAGCACACCCAACCGATCCATCAGGGCAGCAACACGGGGGTCTTCCTGTGGCACAGGTTGCGGCAAGTAAGATTCCACATAAGGCCGCCACACATCGCGGGATGCGACAGCGCCGGAAACAACAATGGCAAATACGATCAACACGGCACCAACACCCGCCCATGGACCCGCACGCTGCGGTGCCGGAGTCGACACAGGGGCAGAGGCCGGGGCGGGGGGCGGGGGAGGGGCAGAGGCGGAAGCTGGCTTATCGACAACCGGCGTTTGTGTTTTTTTCGCCGCCGCAGGGGCAGGCGATGCCTCCGTTGCTTTCTTCGCAACCGGCTTGCGTTTCGCTTTGGTCG
>FLOH01001035.1_pt1 | contig 46469 bp, 41 predicted proteins | sample 756751 | NCBI WGS metagenome assembly FLOH01 (sample SAMEA4026879, study PRJEB14308) | marine metagenome | biome: coastal water; material: water | depth 74 m | reverse complement strand
AGCGGACCGGCCTCGACTTCAGCCATGACGGCGCAAGGTTCGCCCGCACACTGGCGCAACTCGATGCCCGATGAAGCCACGGAAAACCTTTCCGGCATGGCAAGAGCGGCATACTCCGGGCGCACCCGTGGCTCCGTATAAATAATGGTTACATTGGTCCTTGGTGAGCCGTCAATTCTATCAATCCGGCGGACGCCAACCACTGGCCGCAATGTCGCCCCGACGGGCGGACGGCCCCAGACAGAAAGGCTGGCATTGGCGCACCTCGGTAAATCAGCCGCATATAATCTGGCCTCCCACCCGGAATACAGCAGGTTGGCATGCACCGTTTCGGCGATATCGCCCCGAATACCATTAACGTCAGCGCCGCCGATAACCGTTTCACAGACCGCGAACAAAACTTCAGGGAACCGCATACCCAACAACCGATGGCCCGCCCAACCGCCGATCCCGATCACGTCACCCGGACGTACGGTAATCCTTTCATCGAGACCAATCATTTTCCCGTTGACGGATACCCAATCGACAAATCCGGCAGGATCATCGACCGTCTCCCATTCGGCAAATGGATACTCACTGCCAGGGGGGTAGGATTCCACTTCAACAGCGGGAGGCGCCGCAAGCGGCGTAATGACACGCGTTGCCGTTGACACCCCATCAGCAGCATCCTTTCCCGGCACCGTGCCCAGAAAGTCCAGTAGCTGATTTTCCCGATAGGCCAGAAATCCACCAACGACAGCAAGCCCAATCAGCGCAAGCAGTGCGGGGAATACCAGATACCGGAATGTCCAGGCTAGTGCGTTCATCGTATGGTTTTCACATCATTCGGTCTGGTGAATCATAAGTCACTGTCACCATAACGAAATGCGCCCTCGAATGATGTGACATTTAACGGATACGATATCACAGAATAGCCAGCATGTTATCGAGATCGGCCATCAGGTCATCGACATCCTCGATACCACTCGACACCCTGATCAGGTTTTCCGGTGTGGATGTCACATCGCTCTCACTCGATTTCCGGTGTTCAATCAGGCTTTCCACGCCGCCTAGAGACGTCGCGCGCTTGAACACCCTGGCGCGTTTTGCCGTCTCGATGGCCTCCGTCCTGCCGCCCGGAACCTGAAAAGACAGCATGCCGCCAAATCCGCCATCCATCTGTTGCATGGCGATCTCGTGGCCCGGGAAACTTTGCAGCCCGGGGTAATGCACGCGCTCTACTTTGGGATGGGTTTCCAGAAAGCGGGCGATCGTGATGGCGTTTTCACACTGGCGCCGAACACGCAGATAGAGGGTGCGGATCCCCCGGGTCAGCAAGAAGGCCTCGAACGAGCCAAGAACCGGTCCGGCATAAAGGCGGTGCTGATGAATACGCGACCAAAGCTCTGATTGATCATCGCCTGTCACCAGCATGCCACCGATCACATCGGAATGACCATTCAGGAACTTGGTCGCCGAATGGCAAACCAGATCGGCCCCCAACGTCAGCGGGCGGGTCAGCACCGGCGTTGCCGCCGTTGAATCGACCGCCACCATGGCACCCGCACCATGGGCGATCTCGGCAGCGGCTTTGATGTCTGTAATCGCCCAGGTTGGATTGGCGGGCGTTTCCAGCCACACCAGACGGGTATCGCCACCGGCAACGGCTGATTGGAGTCCCGCCAGATCGCCCGCATCGAAGTAATCCACACCGAGCCCCCGATCACCGGCGAAAATTTCCAGCCAACTGAGGACACCATGATAGATAGTGCGCGACACTGCCGCCCGCTCACCCCGCTTCAGGGCGTGAAAAGCCGCCGTACAGGCCGCAATGCCGGAGCCGAACGATAACGCCTGCGCCCCCCCTTCGAGCGCGGCCACGACCTGTTCCGCATGTTGCTGGGTTGGTCCCTGGTCCCGAATATAGGACCGGCCCTGGGTCTTTTCGTAATCATCATTACGGACATAGGTCGTAGACAGATGGATGGGCGGCACAATAGCGCCCGTGGTCTCGTCTTCGATGCCCAAGGCCTGCGCGGCCAGGGTCTCTGGTTTCAGCTTTAATCCGCGATGGTGATCCGCTGTCATTGTGATGTTCCCGTTGCCTGTCATGCCCGAGCCGTCGACATTCAGGGATGTTAGTGCTGAATACCGGAGAGGTCAGCCAAAACCATAACAATTGATCTGAAAAGTTTTGATCGGGCCCGACTATCTCTAGTTTTAATGAGTGACCAGAATGCAGGAAGCCCCGCTAAGGTTATCGCCAAGGGGGCTTCCAAAGGTCCTCAGACCATTTTCCGACTCATAAGCCGGAATATTTCATACAGGCATCAAAGCCTCGTACGTGAGTCAGGCGTCACCGCCTGAAAATTTAATGCGTAACGCCTCCGTATACCCCGGAGGCTTTATGACTATGAGGCGGTTCCATACAGCTACCTGTCCTCCCTGTCAGAGAAATATAACTGTCCGAATGGACGAAAGCACCATATCACATTCGATCGATGGATTCCACTGAATTGGATAAACGGCGCCTTTAAATCATCATCCAAATCATCACCGTCACAATATTCCTGTGGCCAAAACGGGGATTTGGCGCACAATGCGCGCTGAAAATTATGTAACGATTGCTTCCAAGGATACGCCACCATGCCGCAACAGATGGACCTTGTCCTGGCGCTGACCACGTTCTGTGTTGTTACCCTGTTCACACCAGGGCCCAACAACATCATGCTGATGACGTCCGGCCTGAATTTCGGTGTACGGCGGACCCTGCCCCACATAACAGGCGTATCGCTGGGGTTTGCGCTGATGGTGATGGGCGTCGGATTAGGGCTTGGTGCCCTTTTCGAGACGTGGCCGGTGCTTTACCCGGTGCTGAAATATACCGGAGCGAGCTATTTGATCTTTCTTGCCTGGAAAATTGCGTTTTCCGGCCCCATTGAGGCATCTGACAGCACCAGCGCCCGACCCATGACCTTTCTTCAGGCCGTGGCATTTCAGTGGATTAATCCGAAAGCCTGGGTTATGGCGGTCGGTGCCATGTCAGCCTATGCCGCTGTCGCCGCGTTCCCCTTCAATGTGTTGCTGATGTCTGCGCTTTACGGTGCTCTGGGGTTTGCCTCCAGCGGAACATGGGTGGGATTTGGCTACGGCTTGCAGCGGGTTATCAACAATCCCCGCTCGGTGCGGATCTTCAACGGGGCCATGGCCGTGCTGTTGGTGGCGTCGCTCTATCCTATCTTTGCCGATATCGGGCAATAGTCCGCCTTGAGTATTGGGCAATAGCCCGCCCAAAATATCGGGCAACAATCCCGCTGTTGCATACAGGTGTGATCAGGATCACAGATAACACCTTGATAAAACCTTAGTTTATTCGTGTTATAATGAACCATCCAAATCAGCAGACCCGAAACGGATAATAAAGCGGGAACTCTGAGAGAGAAAATGCGCCCGTTGAGTTTCACTTTATTTTGCAGGATCCATGTCTGACATAGAACTCCCCCGGTTGGCAGAAGGCGTTGTCGACTGGGGCACGGTCTTTGACGCACCCGACTCCGGGCTCGTTTCACGGATTGATCAGGCACGCTCGGCTGATGACCTGCGAAAGGCCATGAAGCTGATCTTGAAGACGCTGTTTAATCGGGAAGGCGACGCCGAGCGGCGGGCCGTGTTCACCAATCTGGTGAACGAGATACTGGCTCACGCCGGCAAGACCCAAAAATCGCCCGCCGCCATCATGGCCGAAGTGAAGATCCGCGTCATCCAGATCCTGCACAGCATCAAGGACGATCGCCTGATGCGGGCCCGCAAAGCCCTTGCCACAAAAGCGCGCAAAGCGGCATTGGAGGGCCAGCAACAGGGCCAGGCACCAATAGTCGAGGCACCGGGCTTTCATGACCGGCAACCCGATGATGCCCCGATAAAGATACCGGCGTCTGTTTCGGCGGCTCCGGAACCAGAACCGGAATTATCTTCGGAAGACTTTCCCGATACGTCTACAGAAGCGCCCGATGAAGATGAGGCAGCAGAACAAGAAACCGAGATAGAGCCCGTCGACCAAGAAGGTGACCAGGAAGGTGATCCGGAAGGCGACCCGATGCCTGAAGACTTTGATGAATGGCTGAACAATGCACCCGTGAGCAAGGCCATAGCAGAGTACGAAGACACCGGTGGTGGTGAACGGAAAACGCCTGAAGATTTCTTCACCGATGTGGTTGCTTCCGTCATTCTCGGCAATATGGCTGCCATTCGCGGCACCCTTGCGGATGGCAGCTCACCTGTCGGCAAATTACCTTTTATTCTTTCGCCCGCCTTCGCCCAGCGGTTTGAACAGATTCTTCGCGATCATGTGTTGCCCGATTTCACCGAAAGCAGTTATTTCAACATTTCCCAGATGTCGTCCAAGCCAAGGACCAAATGGCTTGCCACGATGACCGATGTTTTTTCCGATAAAACACAGGGCCTGATGCTGTGGGAGCGCTGGCAGATCGCCTGGCGAAACGCCACGGTCCAGCACGATGCCCCTCCACCGCCCGAGGTTGACCCAGACAAACAGGGATGGCGTGGCTTCCTAAAGAAATTGCTTGGCGATGACGACCAGTTAATCCCCGATGAGGAAATGACCTATGAGGAATGGGAAGAATTGGTCATAGAAACCCGTAAGGGAAACCAGCGCGCAAAGGATATCTGGAATTTGTTACGAGCCGATTCAAGTGATTTCCTGCCACCGCTGGATTCAGACAATACCCTGTTAATGTCCATGTTCCGCAGCCATGAAGATCTCGAAACCCATGTGAAAGCCTTCCGACGTTTCGCAGAAGATGATGAACGCGCGGGAAGCGACTTTGATAATTACCATCAGGGAAAGGACTTGGACCTGGACCTGCTGAGTGCGTGCTATCGCTATCCCGACGAATTGATATCCGGCGAGAAGACCGCCATCGCGATGTTTGTTGCCGGTATGGACCGCAAACGGACTGAAGCCGTTCTGCCGCTCTGCTGCCGTTTTCTGGGCTCGGTTATGGGGCCCCGTTTCTCCGATCACTAGACCCGGGCGTGTCCGCCAATCATTAGGCCCGGGCGCCCCGCTTACCCTCTACAATCCCCTGTGCAATCCCCTATCCAATCCAAGTGTGCGCCCCGTCACTTTCACACAACTGAAAGGTATCTACAGTGCCTGTCAGATACTCTCTGGGAATGTTAAGAAAATGAACATCGGCAGTGTCCTTGCGACAGCCACAAACGGTATGTTGAAAAATGCACGGTCAGTCCATGAATCGGCGGACCGCATCGTGCGTCAACCCGTGTCCGGAACGTCTGATGCACCAGACGAAACGAATATGATCCGTGAAATTGTTAACATGAGGCTGGCAGAAATCGGTTACTCGGCAAATGCTCATGTCATTCGCACAGCTGATGGCATGAGCGCGACACTCCTCCGCATTCTGGCATAAAGAACACGCCCCATCGTCTCGCCCCTAACAACCGGGTACAGTGCTTTGAATATAAATCGCTACAGTGACTATCCCGTCATACCATGGAAAAACGGCATGGGCGTCACCCGCGAGGTTGCACGGCTGTGCAGAGATGGTATTGATTTTGCCTGGCGCCTCAGTCTCGCCGATGTCGGCACGTCCGGCGCTTTCTCCGAATTTGACGGCTATGACCGCACCATAACCCTGCTCGATGGCGAGGGATTTTCCCTCAATTTCGAAGACGGTCGCCAGAAGATTATGGACACCCCTTACGTGCCCTATGATTTCGATGGCGGCGCGCCCCTGTGCTGCAATCTGCTTGGCGGACCGTCGCGCGATCTCAACCTCATCATCCACCGCGAGGAGGCTCAGGCAACGTGTACCGTGGACAACCTTGATGCCCCTTTAACACTCGGGCCATTGACGCTCGGCACCCGGGCACAGGCCACACAGTTGATTTTCTGCCTGCAGGGCCGCACGCACCTCAAATCATCTCAAGGGGAACACCACGTCCTGGACCGGTGGGACAGTATGGAACTTGATGCGGGAACGACCATCAGCCTGACCGCCGACCCGGACTCGCCGCCAAAGATCTTCCACGCCACGATCGGAAGCCGGTAAAAAGAAGCAGGCGGCTTCACGCCGGCTTCAGATGATCATTCAACCGGATTGCGCGCACTGATCACCCACGAGCTCGATTGCATGACGATTCCGTCCGCTTCCTTCTTCTGCTCGTTGATGACCTTGGCCAGGGCGGCCTCAATCTCTGTGCGCTTTGTTTCCGCCTCCTCACCGCCTTCACGAAAGACTTCGCCCGCCGGGCCGAGGGAAAGCTGGAATCCGATGGCGTCTTCAACCGTTCTGCCGACAAAGACCGGCGCATCGACACGCTCGAACTTGATGTCCACGTAACCAGCCGACGTCATCATGCCGGTGACCATTTCCTGATTAGCCATGGAAAACGGCCCGGGGCCACACGTCAGGGCGCCTTCACCCGGCGGCGGCAGGAATTGCAGCACCACATCCTTGGCAATGTTCAGCCACGGATTATCGTCCCGCGTCCGCCAGACAATATGGGTCATCACACCGCCCGGTTTCAGGGCTGAGCGCATGTTACGGAAGGCGGCGACGGGGTTCGAGAAAAACATGGTGCCAAAGCGCGAGAACACGAAATCGTATTCCGGCTCGAACGCATGGACCAGCGCATCACCATTGACGAAGGTGACGTTTTCCAGACCTTCCTCCGCGACCTGCTTTTGGCCGAACGCCATGAAAGCGTCACAGCAATCGAGTCCCAACACGCGGCCCGTCGGTCCGACCCGGTGCGCCAGCCTGATGGCCGTATCACCAAACCCGCATCCCACATCAAGAACATTATCGCCTTCCCTGACCTCCAGTGCCGGGAAGATGGCATCGCTGTGATGCGTTAGTCCGTCCACAAGGACATGCTTGTACTTGATGAATTTCGGAACAAGAACCGTGTTCCAGAAATCCACGAATTCCGTGTCGCCTGCAAAAGTGTCCGGCATCGGTATTTCCTCTCAGAATTTCTGCAATGGCATAGCGGCAGTTAATCGCATATACCATTGCAGAGTCAAATATGGTCAGGCTTTTTCGATCAGTGCAGGAGCCGGCCACCGGTGGACAGAAAATCCATGGTACGCGGGGCGCCCGCAATTTCTGCGCCATCAATCAGGTCGTCTTGGGTGATGCCTTTGACTTTGGCGCACACAGGGCAAACCCAAAGTTTTCCACCATTGCCGGTAAATTGGCTGATCAAATCAGAAATGGGCTCCATTCCTTCATAGACCAGTCCCTCTGCGCCGCCTTTTACACAGAGATTGGTGGCATCGCTGGTGATGAAAACAACGGCTTCACTGGTTTTGGATGCCGATGCCGCCAAAACGAAGGAAATTGTTGCGCGTTCGATATTGTTGGCACCGTTCTCGCAATTAATCAGATACTTCTGGGGGGTCTCTACAGATGTTGTCATAGTCGTTCCTCTTGATGTGGTAATAGATGATTTCGTCGCTACGAAAGGACTATTAGATGATCTGGCGATCCCATGCTTGATGACGGTCTGGTTTAAATCTGGAGAAACCCTGAAGAATAGAATAAATTGCACGATAAGAACGAGTTATCGTCTTCACAGCCGTACTGTAACCAGAAAAACGGGGAGAATGAGCTAAACAATCATGCGCTATCACGTAAACGAAATCACCCTCGATACGGATCGGTTCGAGCTGTATGAAAAGGGCGCGCCCCTTCATGTAGAGCCGCAGGTCATTGAATTGCTTGTGCTGCTCATTGAAAACCGCGATCGCATGGTCTCCAAGGAAGAGATCAATGAAAAGGTCTGGGGCGGGCGGATTGTTTCGGAGTCCTCTTTAAGCAGCTGCATCAAGATGGCACGCAAGGCCCTTGGCGATGATGGACAGACCCAGAAAGCAATCCGCACAATCCATAAAAAGGGTTTTCGTTTTGTCGCAGATATTGTTGCCGACCCTAAAGAACCCACAGGCGACACCACGTCCCGCTTAGCGCGACAAGGTGCACAGGGTGGTCAGGGAGATCAGGGCTCCCGGACCAAGCCTTCCGTTATGATCTTGCCGCTGACGAATTTATCGAGCGAGGGTAGCTATGAATACATGGCCGATGGCATTACCAGCGACATCATCTCGCACCTCTCGAAGCACCGCTGGCTCAACGTGACCGCGCGCAGCACGTCCTTTGGCTATAAGGGCAAAGCCGTCGACATCCCCCGTCTGGGGACAGAGTTAAGCGTCGACTATATGGTTGAAGGCAGTGTGCAGCGGGAGAACGGCCATATCCGGGTTACCGTTAATCTGATTGATTCCGCTAGCGGTCATAACAAATGGTCCGACCGGTATGAACGGGAAATCTCGGACATATTTTCACTGCAAGATGAAATCACTCATATGATCGCCGCCCGGGTCGAACCTGAAATCGGCATTGCCGAACGCAACAAGATCACCCGTCAGCGCCCGCCGGATCTTCAAGCCTGGGATTGTTACCATCTGGGCATATCTCATTTTTACAAGTTCACCGCCGACGATAATCTGGAAGCGCAACGGTTGTTGCTCAAAAGCCAGCAACTGGATCTGAACTTTGGCGAGCCCGCCGCATGGTGGGCCTACGCCGTAATTCTGGGCATGGTGTATTGGGATATCCCACCCTCAGATGACGTCCTCGACGAGGCGCTGGCCGCCTGTAACAGGGCGCTTTCCATTGACCGGCAAAATGCAAGTTTCCACGCCTTGCAGGCACGCGTCCTGTTGGCGATGAAGGAATATGACAGCGCCATTTCCGCCAATCAAGCGGCGATCAGCCTGAACCCCACACTGGCCGCTGCACACTGTGGGCTCGGCGATTCCCTCGCCTATGAGGCACGCTACGAGGAATCCATCGGCCACTTTGAAAAGGCCATCGCCTTGAGCCCCAATGACCCGCAGCTTTGGGCTTTCTATTCCTATGGTGCCCTGGCGCACATCTTGAACCAGAACTTCCACCAGGCCCTTGAATGGCTGGGCCACGCCAGCATCATGCCCAATTGCCAGTACTGGACGACAGCCCACAAAATTGTTGCCAACGCCTATCTGGACAGGTCGCAGGAAGCGGAGACGGAAAAAACAAAATTGCTCCGCCAGCATCCCGGATTCAGTCTGGCGTTTACCCGTGAAAAACTCTTCTATTTAAAGCAGCACGACCAGATCGAGTTTTATCTCAAGGGCCTTGAGATGGCGGGCATCCCCGCACGTTGATGCCGTTCAGCCAACGCGGTAAACACGGACCTCGTGATTTATTTCCGGCTCACCGACAGGCATCAAGGGCAGCGGCCCGCTGCTTTCGACAAGCGACCAGCGCCCTTCTGCTTCGAGGGCTTCGGTGCGGTCCCTGATACCATCGTCGCTGTAGGTGTCCAGGTTCAAGGTGACCACCAGCACACCGCCGGACCGGGTCACGCGAACCAACTCGTCGATGCCTTCCGCCGGTGCATGGCCGGTGGTCAGGGTGCCAATACAGGCCGTCGCGTCGAAGGCGTCGTCAGTGAAGTCCAGGGTCTCGCCCAACGCCATGCGATGGAGCGCCTGATAAACGCCCAATTGCTCTGCCTTTTCCAGCATGCCCCTAGACAGGTCGAACCCTGTCAGGTTGCCATACCCGGCGTCCCGCAAAAGCTGTCCCAGAAGCCCGGTTCCGGCACCGGCATCAAGGATGCGGGCGTCCACGGCCACATGGCGCTGAAAGCAGTCAAACGCCAGTTGCGGCCCCCGCCAGCCAAAGAAAACGGCCGCATCGTGGTCAAAGTCATCGGCCCAGTCGTCGTAGCTGGCCTCAAGCTCATCGCGTGAGCGAGCCTTATAGACGGCATTCACCCGCCCCTTCGCTTTCGGCGTACTCTCAGACATGAGTTATCCTCCCCGGAGAAATCACTCTAAATGCTTACGCGGGAAAATTACAGAACTTGGTGCGGGCGGCCGGACTTGAACCGGCAAAGACGTGAGTCCGAGGGATTTTAAGTCCCTTGTGTTTACCAATTTCACCACGCCCGCACAGGGTCGGTATCGGCATTTGAATCGACGGGGCAAACCTACTGGTCGGTGGCGTTTCAGGCAAGACCGTTCATCGTCAAATCATCCTAAAATAGCAGGCAAACCGCGCCATGTCGGGGGCAGGCCAACGGGCGGCGGATTTCTTGCTGACGCAGGCCACCTGATCCCCTACCCTGCCGCCATGACCGAGACCATACCAAACCCGGAATCCCCCCCGGAATCCCCCGTGGAGCTACCCGTGGAACCGCCCGTGTTCGACGACCCGTTTGTGTCGAATCTGCTTGAGCTGATCAAGTGGCGGCGCGATGTGCGCCGGTTCCGCCGCGATGCCCTGAGCGACGGCACGCTGGAGCGCCTGATCTCTGTTGCGGCCCTGTCGCCCAGCGTCGGCAACAGCCAGCCGTGGCGCTTCGTCACGGTACGCGATGCGGGCCGCCGCGCCGCCGTCCGGGGCGAATTCCAGCGCTGTAATGCTCAGGCCCTGGGAAATTACGAAGGCGAGCGCGCGCAGATTTATGCCGGGCTGAAACTCTCCGGCCTCGACGACGCGCCGGAGCATCTGGCCGTGTTCTGTGACGAAGGCACCACGGCCGGCCACGGCCTGGGCAGTGGCACCATGCCCGAGACGCTGCGCTATTCCGTGGTCGGTGCGATCCAGACCCTGTGGCTGGCGGCCCGGGCCGAAGGCATCGGGCTGGGCTGGGTCTCCATTTTGGAGCCGGCGCGGTTGATGCAAATTCTTGATGTGCCGGAAGGCTGGCGCTTCATCGGCTATCTGTGCATCGGGTACCCGGAAGAAGAACATCTCGACCCGGAACTCGAACGCATGGGATGGCAGAGCCGCGAAGCGTGGGACCGCTTCGTGATCGAACGCTAGACCCGCCGACGCCTATTTCAATGCGCCCTGATCTTGCCCGGTGTTGGTGTCCGTTTCAGTGGGCACACCGCCCAGGTCGCGCACCATCTGTGCGACCGCCTCGGCGGCTTCGGCCATCCGTTCGGCATCGAAGGATCGCAGCACCAGATTGGTGCCCAGCGTACCGCCCTGAAAAAACGGATAGCTGCCCATTTCCACATCCGGAAAGCGGTGTTGCAGATCGCCCAGCGGTCCGGCGACCACGCCTTCAGGCATTTCCGCCGTGATCGAGCGCGACAGCATGGGCGCGCCCCCGGTCAGGCGGTGGGACATGCCGGTGAACATATCGCGCATGATGCGCGGCACCCCCGGCAGCACGAACACATTGTCGATCTGGAAACCGGGCGCCCGGCTGACCGGGTTTTCAATCAACACCGCGCCCGCCGGCATGTCGGCCATGGACAGGCGTTCTTCGGTGATGTCGTCGGGTGAGTAGTAGTTACGAAGGATTGCCTCGGCTTCTGCATTTCGCTCAAACGGCACGCCCAAGGCAAAGGCGATGCTTTCCGACGTGATGTCATCATGGGTCGGGCCGATGCCGCCGGTGGTGAGCACATAGTCATGCGTCGCCCGGACATCGTTGACACAATCGGCAATGATTTGCCTGTCGTCGCGAATGATCCGGGCTTCGGATACCTGAATCCCCAGATCATTCAGGCCTGTGGCCAGAAAGCTAAGGTTGGCATCCTGCGTGCGGCCCGACAGCACCTCGTTTCCGATGATCACGATACAGGCGGTATAGCGTTTGCTCATAACTGTGTGTCTTTCCGGTTTTCCATCCCGTCTTCCATCCCATCTTCTATCCGGCGATACTATACCGGCCAGACTTTGCCCACCAGTCCCGTATGGAAACCGAATGAGCATGGCTTTGAATTGCGTTGCCTCTGTTGGCATGAGCCGTGATATTGACTCACAGACACGAACAGATATCCGGAATGGCGCTCCCCCATGGTGAAACATCTGCTGCCCACTGATAGGCAATCATTAATTAAGGGCATTATCTTGATGTTGGTGGCGGTCAATATTCTGGCCGTGATGGATGGCTTGGCGAAGTATCTTGCCGAGGCCGGTTATCCCGTCATCCAGATCCTGTGGGCGCGGTTCTTCTTTAACGCCCTTCTGGTGTTGCCCATTGCCGCGTGGCGTCACCGGGGCCTGATGCTGCGCCCGGCCAACCCGGCGGCGCAGGTCGGACGCGGGCTGTTGCATGCCTTCGGCACCCTGTTGTTGTTCATGGCCTATGCCCGCATGCCCCTGGCCGATGCGTTGGCTGTTTATTACGCCTATCCTTTTGTGGTGACGGCGCTGGCACCGTTTCTGCTGGGCGAGCAAACCGGGTGGCGACGCTGGACCGCCGTTGCCATCGGGTTTGGCGGCACCCTGATGATTATCCGCCCCGGTATCGACAGCCTTAATTCCGGCGCGGTGCTGGCACTTGTCGGCAGTGTCGCCTTTGCCTTCTACCTGATCTTGACGCGGAAGCTGGCGCGCACCGCACCGGCTGATCTGACGTTGAGCTATCAGTCTACCAGCGCCGCCATCGCCATCAGTCTCATCGTGCCGTTCTTCTGGGTCACGCCCGATGCCTTTGCCCTCGGGCTGTTCTTCGCCATCGGTGCCATATCGGCCTTAGGCCATCTGATGATTATCTACGCCTTCGAGCACGCCCCCGCTTCCACCTTAGCCCCCTTCGGTTACATGGAGATCGCCACGGCTGCCGTGGTCGGATTTGCCCTGTTCGGCGACCTGCCCGATGCCATGACATGGGCCGGAATCGGGGTGATCAGCGCCAGCGGCATCTACATTGCCTGGCGGGAACGCATCCGGAAGGTGTAGAATAAACAACAAAAAACTTATGGTTGTCTGTTTGCTGTCAGGTTTATAGTGGAAAACCAGACTAGGAATAACAATGTGATCTGTACATAGTCCGTCAAGGAATTGTTATTGTGCAGATTACGGTGGTTAGCCCCCATTAGTCGGATGAATACGCATGGCACGTCAAATGACCCTGAGACAGGCATCGGCGCTGATTTCCGCAGCCCTGCTGCTCGTCGCCCTGTTGGTTGCCGGCGTGGTCTTCCTGATGGACAGGAACGTCGATCATGTGTCCGATGCCTGGGTTGAATTCCAGACCAAGAATTCCGAAAAAATCCGCCTGGTGAACACCATCAGGGGCTCCATGGGATATGGCGGCCTGATTCATAACTTCAAAAACCTGATTTTGACCGGCGACAATGAACATGCCGATCTGGCGTTCGGAAATCTGGGGGCGTTAAAAACGACCATGGCCCAGTACGCCTCACTGGAAGTAACCAGCGCAGAACGCATCGCGCTGTCCCATATCAGGGACATGCTGGCAAACTATTCCAAAGCTCTCGATCTGGCGCAGAAGATGATTTTCCGAGGAGCGTCTGCCTCGGAAATTGATACCGCGGTCAAGGTAGATGACAGTTATGCGACCCGCGCGCTGGATGCCCTCCATACTGAATCCCTCGCCTCGCTTAATGTGCAACGTGATCATTTGAGCAAAGTGGATTTGGTTGGCCAAATGCGCGCCGTCCTCGGCTATGGCGGCATGATTCATGCTTTCAAAAATTATGTCATCCGCCAGTCGGATAATTATGCGGAGCAGACAATCGCCACCTTGCAGGACGCAAATGACATTATCGAACGGTACAGTAGCAATACAACAACCCACGCCGAGGAATTGGCGCTGACAGATCTTGAGAAAATTCTCGATACTTATTTTCAAAACCTTGGCATTGCACAAGAACTGGTCACCAAGACGATGGCCCCTTCCGATATTCACCAAACCCTCCAGATAGATGACAACATTGCCCTGCGTGCGCTCGCCACGCTGGATCGGGAAAACATTCGAGAAATTGAGCTGCAGGCCCTTGAAGTTACCGATGTGCTCAACGAGACGGAACAGTTGGGTAAAACCGTCGCCGGTGCTACCGCCGCACTGATTGCCGCCATCATCTTGCTGGTATTCTGGTTGTTCCGTTCCCAGATCATCCAGCCCCTGACCCGGTTGTCCGACACCATGGCAGCCCTAGCCAAAGGCGATCTTGATGTGACCGTCAGTGGCGCTGATGCGAACAATGAAATCGGCGGCATGGCGCGAGCTGTTTCCGTGTTCAAGGAAAACGCCGAACGCCGCGCTCTTGCAGAGCGCACACTTGTCGACGTCAATGATCAACTCAACATCCAGATTACCGCCATGGATGACCTTCGCGCCCGATCAGATGAGGAGGCTGCGAAAGCCATCGGCATGGCCGAGGACCTGTCCATTGCACAAGACGAGGCGGAGATGGCGCTGCGTATGACCAGAGACAATGAGGAAAAGGTTCGCAGCATCTTACAGGCCGTTCACGATGCCATCATCACGATTGATACAAACGCCACCATTGAAACCTTCAACCCGGGCGCTGAAAAACTGTTCGGCTACAAGGCAGAGGACGTCATTGGCGAAAACGTCAAGATCCTGACACCCGAAGACATCCGGGTTGATCATGATGATTTTGTCCGCAGGCTCGTTACCGGCGGCCAGCCCCGGCTGCTCAATACGGTGCGGGAATTGACCGCCGTTCGCAAGGATGGCTCAGAGTTCCCCATCGAGCTTTCCATTACCAGGGCTGATATCCATGAAGATGTGAAATTCACCGGTGTGGTGCGCGACATCACCGAACGGAAAAAGGCCGAAGAAGAAATTCGCAAGATGGCGATGACCGATTCCCTGACCGGTCTGGCAAACCGCAACATGTTCCACCGCCGACTGGAGGAAGGCATCCAGTTGGCAAAACGTCAAGATCAGCTGCTGGGGCTTGCCATGATTGATCTCGATAAATTCAAGCCGGTCAATGACACCTATGGCCATCCAGCGGGCGATGCCCTGCTGGTTCATGTGGCTGAGGTTCTTATGGAATTAAGCCGCGATACGGATACCGTGGTGCGTCTTGGCGGAGATGAATTTGCGATTATCCTGACCAATCCGGAAACGGTTGATGCCGTCGGCTTGCCGGCGGACCGTATTATCACCGCACTGCGCACGCCGGTCGACATTGAAGGCAACAAGATCCAGATCGGCGCCAGTATCGGTATCAGCTTCTATCCCCATGACGGCACGGTATCGGAAGACCTGATCAAGGCGGCGGATCTGGCGCTCTATAACGCCAAGGAATCGGGACGCAACTGCTACCGGATTTTCGATCCCGAAACCATGCGCGCCGCATCATAGATTTTCATTAAATCAGGTCGCGCAGCGTCGCCACAAGCGGTGCATCAGCGGGGGGCATGGCGATATCGCCCATGCGGACCGGCCTGACCCATTCCAAGCTCTGCCCTTCCAACCCCTGCGGCTCGCCCTGCCACACCCGACACGCAAACAACGGCATCAACAAATGGAAGTCATCATAGGTGTGGCTGGCAAAGGCGATGGGGGCCAGGCAACTCGTCGTCACATCGATCCCCAGTTCTTCCTTTAATTCCCGGATCAGGGCGACCTCGGGTGTTTCATCATCATGGACTTTGCCGCCGGGGAATTCCCACAGGCCCGCCATGGATTTTCCCACCGGGCGTTCTGCCAGCAACACCCGTCCATCGGCATCCACCAGAGCAACAGCCGAAACCAGAACAATCGGCATCCCACTTGAGTGGGTGCGGACATCCGCGTTCAGGCAACCGGGGTCAGGCCCCCTGAGATCAGGGCTCCCTGATTTAGGATCGGTAATCGGCATTGATTGCAATATATCCATGGGTCAAATCGCAGGTCCACACCGTCGCCGTTCCATCGGCGATTCCGACGTCAACGGTGATGTCGATTTCTTGCCCCTGCATGTGTTTCGCAACAGGCGCTTCATCATAGCCATCCACGGCACAGCCGTCCTTTGCCACGCTGACACCACCGATGTCGATCTTGAGCCGGTCCCGGTCTGCCCGCTGCCCCGCCTTGCCGATGGCCATAACGATCCGGCCCCAGTTGGCGTCCTCGCCGGCAATAGCGGTTTTCACCAACGGTGAATTGGCGATAGAGAGCGCAATGATACGCGCCGCCGCATCATCTTCGGCACCGTTGACCGTGACGGCAATGAACTTGGACGCCCCCTCGCCATCGCGCACAACCTGTTGCGCCAGATCGCGGCAGACGTCGAACACCGCCACACGGAATTCCGCCAACAAGGGGTCATCCGCTGTCGTGATGGCCGGGTGATTGACGCCCGCGCCGGTGGCAAACATCATCAGGGTGTCGCTGGTCGAGGTGTCGCTGTCCACGGTCACACAGTTGAAAGATCGATTGGAGACATCCGTCAGGATTTCCTGCAACACGTCGCCCGGAACCGCCGCATTGGTAAAGACAAACGACAGCATGGTCGCCATATCCGGTGCAATCATGCCAGAGCCCTTGGCGATGCCGGCAATGGTGACGCTTTGACCACCGATCATGGCGGTACGGTACGCGCCTTTCGCAAAGGTGTCCGTGGTCATGATGGCGCGGGCAGCCGCTTCCAGACCACCTTCCGCAAGATCATCGTTCAGCGTCGGCAGCAGGGCGCGGATTTTATCATCCGGAAGCTGTTCACCGATAACACCCGTGGATGCCGCAAACACCCGGCTTGGTCGACAGGCCAGAACATCGGCGACCGTTTCAATCGTCCGGGTCACGGCATCGGCACCGCCTTGTCCGGTAAAGGCATTGGCGTTGCCTGCGTTGACGATCAGCCCCTGCGCCTCGCCCGATCCGCTTTTCAGGGATTTCCGGCACCAGTCCACAGGGGCCGATGCTGTCAGGGATTGGGTAAACACACCTGCCGTCGTGGTCCCCGGCACAAAGGACGCCAGCAGAACATCATCGCGGCCCTGGTATTTCATGCCGGTCATACCCGTTGCGATGCGAACACCGGCGATCACCGGAATATCCGGGAATGCGGCGGGCGCCAACGGAGACACAGCGGTGTCTTTACCCTTTGATTTACCCTCTGATTTACCCTCTGATTTACCCTTTGATTTATCCGAGGCCATGATCGTCCCTTCCAGATTGCGCGCTAGGGCGCGGTCTCCGCCATCGGCGTACCATCCATATTAAAGGCCTGAATCGTTGCGCCATCGCGTAATGACCCAATGTACGCCCCTTCAATGTCGGCCCTCAATTCATTTCGCAATTCCTCGGCAACATCTTCAAGCGCCGGAACCGGGGCAATGCGACGATCTTCCACCAAAATGACATGGAAACCGAACTGGGTCTGCACGGGGTCGGTGGAATATTCACCAGCCTTCAGGGCAAACGCCGCGCTCTCAAACTCAGGCACCATCTGTCCTTTGCCAAAATAACCCAGGGACCCGCCGCCCGGACCTGATGGCCCCGTGGAGCGTTGCTTCGCCAGTTCGGCAAAGTCTGCGCCCTTTGCCAGCTCTGCGATAACGTCTTTAGCGTCGGCCTCTGTCGTCAGCAGGATATGGCGTGCCGATATTTCCTCGTCAGACTGTTTCCCGCTCGCCCACTGATCATAATGGGCCTGCAAGGCGGCATCGGTCAGTTTGCCGGAAATCTCCTGCTCCAGCATGATCTGTTCCAGCAACCGGTTTTTCGCGTGTTCGATCTTCCGTTTGAAAGAATCGTCAGAACCCTTGCCCTGCGTCCGCCCATCATTGGCAACAAGACGCATCACCACCAGCCGATTGACGATATGAGGATATAGCCCCTCAAATGGTGCGCCCTGATACTGTTGTGGCAGATAGGCGATGGCTTCACGCACTTCGCTCATAAGGATTTCATCGCCATTGACGATAGCGACGACCTGATCTTCCGCACTGTGTGCCGGCAAGACAGTGGTGAAAATACCTGTCATCAGAACAATGACGGAAAGCAGTGGTCGAAAGATCATACTATATTCCTCAAGAAACCAAGACGTTGCGGTCATGGTGTTATATGATCTTCGGCAGAATTACCATACCCGTAACACAGGTATGGCTGACAAAAACATCTGGGAAGTGAGGCGCCTTTTATCGTGCAAATATTAAAAAATCCATGGTTTTGGCTGGCTCTGTTGGGTCTCGCCGGCATTGCCCTGATCTACTGGCTGCACGTGCGGTTCCCCGATGCCCTGTCGAGCCGGGATGGCCAGATCGATCTGGCCCACACGCTTCTCATTCTGGTCTTTGTTTGCAGCAGTATTGTGCTCAACCGGCGTTTTCAGGCCCGAAAGGTCATTCGGTATGCCGGACTCTGGCTGGCCATTGGCGGCCTTGTTTTTATCAGCTACAGCCTGCGGTATGAATTTGCATCGCTCGGCAACCGGTTGCTGGGTGAATTGATACCATCAATGGGCCTCCAGCAGGGTGAAGCCATGCGGTTTCCCGTTTCCTCTGGCGGGCACTTTGTCGTCGAAGCCGTGATCACGACGGATGCGGCACAGAACCCCGTTCGCATGCTGGTCGACACCGGGGCATCGGATGTGGTGCTCAGCCCCGCCGATGCGCGACGTCTGGGCTTCGATCCCGATACGCTCGATTTCTCAAAGGTCTACCGCACAGCCAACGGCACCGTTTATGGTGCCCCTGTGCGGTTACGGAGCCTGACCATCGGCTCGATCCGGATCGACGATGTGCGGGCGTCCGTCAATGGCGCCGAGATGAGCCGTTCCCTGTTGGGCATGAGTTTTCTGGAACGCTTGTCTGGCTATGAAGTGACAGCGGGCAGCTTGATTTTGTACCCGTGAGTCAGTTGGGTGGCGTCAGCGTTACCGGCTGACCGTGCGGCGTGCGTTCGTAAGCCTCAATCCATGCCTGCTTGCGGGTCAGTAACTCGGGACTGTCAGCGAGGTTCTTTTCATGGGCGAGACGTTCCAGCGCGGCGAGCACATGCAGGTAGTAGGTGCTGCCGTCATCCGGGTCCCCTGCACCCTGTGCCGCCCGGATTTCCTGCCCCAGGGTCTCGGCCCATTCCAGGGCTGTGAAGGCGCCGGCGGTAATCAACCCGTTGGCGACGGCCAGGGCCTGAACCTCCCACGGCTCCCGAAAGCTTTCCCCTTCGCCGTCCCGGTTGATGGGCCTCAGGCTGCCATCGAGACAACCGGGGGTGTTGGCCTGCTGCTGATCAGGGTTGCTCAAGATAGCTCTCCCACAAATCGATATAGACATAGTCATTCTCAGCCCCGTCTTCGGGCCACAGGTCGCTGGCCCGGAAGGCGACGCTATAGAGCGGCTCTCCCCGCCGGTCGCCATGGGCGTTGGCATCGGGTAGAATATGCCAGCCGTAACAGGCGTGAATGCGCCCGGAATGTCCCCGGATATAGCGCGGCAGACGCGTATGGCCCGTTGGTGCCATCAGACGCGCGCGAACCGTATCGCCAGCGCCGTACTGCGCCGGTCGCTCGGCGGGCATCTCCGTGATGTCGCGGCTTCCAAACACTTTTCTAACGGCTTCCGGCGACAACGGCTCCTCGCTGTGTTCCGGGATGGTTTCGGCCTTACCAGACGCCAGCTCACCAACGGTAGCGAGTCCGCCGCTGACGATATCCACCGCGGCTTCGAGATACCATTTGCTGTAATAGGCCATACTCAGGTAGTCGGCAGGGGTAATGCACTCGATAAAAAACCGGCCCCGATCCAGCGTCAATTCCGAAGAAGGGATTCTCGATGCAGAAATTCCATACATGCGGGCTTCCCAATCGGTGTGAAAAACGGGCTCGTTGTCTTCCTGCTCGACCGGACCAAACCCCTGCATGCCGCCCATATCGTGAATGCCATCCATGATCAGGCCCCTTTCGCGGGTGCGGCCGGAAGGGTTGCTTGTTCCGTTCCCACCATTGAATTGCGGCTCACCAGACCGGCGAGTTGATCGGCGGTCATGCCGTCGGTGCCTTCCGGGCGCTTCGGCACAACCAGATAGCGCATCTCGGATGTGGAGTCCCAGACACGGACCTCGACATCATCGGCCAGTTCAAGGCCAAACTCTTTCAGCACGTCCCTGGGATTGCGAACGATCCGGGCCCGGTAGGCCGCCGACTTGTACCACGACGGCGGCAGCCCCAGCAGGGGCCACGGATAACAGGAACAAAGCGTACAGACGACGACGTTGTGAACCTGCGGCGTATTCTCCACAGCCACCAGATGGGTCCCCTGCGTGCCGAGGAACCCCATTTCACCGACGGCTTCACTGGTGTTTTCAAGCAATCGCGCCTTGAAATCCGGATCGGTCCATGCCCGGGCGACGACCGCAGCGCCATTTTTCGGTCCGACTTCCTCGGTAAACAGCTCTATCCACTCATCAACCGTCTGGCTGTTCAGCAGGCCTTTCTCGACCAACAGGCTTTCCAGTGCCTTGACCCTGAGAGCCGGATCGGAAGGCAGATCAGAATGAAGCTGGGCATGGATGTCGATGATGTGCTGGGTGTCGTGATTGGTCATCCTGCCTCCCGGCATAACATTATACTTTGGAGAAAATAAAATTTACATTGGCACATATCAAGATGCATTGTCTCTACCAGAATACAAGAGCCCATGGATGGAAGAGGCCCCATGAACCAGACGACCCCCGTATACATGTTCGATCCGTCCGAGAAATCTTCCCTGAACACCTTTGACGTGCCCCTCATCGAAGCGACCGAGGAATCGGTAAAAGAATATGGCTTTCTGGTCGATGCCCCCGATGACTGCGAGATCGAGATCGTTCGCTGGCCGGCTCAAGGATGGCGCCCGGTCGATGAAGATACCGGCGACGAGGGCGGGGTTACGGAAGGGGTCTTCTACGGAGAGTGGAATGGTGATGTTCTTTACGGTCGGAATGAGGCCGTGAACGGTGAATATGTTCTGGGCTGGTCAACGGACCCGCAATCGGCATCTGCCAAACACCAGACAGTTTCGCGAGATCAGGTATTACTCTGGCATCTGAACTATCATCCCGATGGTGGGCAGCTGTTCTACCCCCTTGATAAACAACCATTTGTCATTCCAGTCGCCCTGCCGGGTGATGACCTGACACCTGAAAAAGTCGTCGCCTTCTGGTGCGATGGCACAAGGGGCCTCTACATCCGCCCCAATATCTGGCACGAGGGTATTTTCCCGGTGGCAGACAAACAGCGATTCCTTGATCGGCAGGGCAAGGTTCATGCCCGGGTCAGTTGCGACATCGGCAAAGAATTCGGGGTCTACCTGTCCGTACCACTCTACCTCAGGGACTCCCCCTGATCACCGTAAGGAACCATTGGTATCGTCATAGTTTTAGCCGGGTTTCATTGACAGTTCCCGCCTTCCCGCTTATGTGTTTCTCCGCCTGTTCACATCTCTGTGGGCAGGCCAATGATTCACAACGCGGGCAGCACCAATAAATGCCCATCTCGGAGAACGTCCTTTCATGCTCGAATCTATTGCCAAGCGACTGTTCGGCAGCGCCAATGATCGATATGTGAAAGACCTTCACAAGTACGTTGATGCCATCAATGTCATGGAACCGGACATAGAAGCCCTGTCCGACGATGAACTGAAGGCTCGCACCGGGGTATTCCGGGGCCGTCTGGACGCCGGAGAGACAGAGGACGACCTGATGGTCGAAGCCTTCGCCGTCGTCCGCGAAGCCGCCAGGCGCACCCTCGGCCAACGCCACTTTGACGTACAGTTGCTGGGCGGCATCATCTTGCACCGGGGCATGATCTCCGAAATGAAGACTGGTGAAGGCAAGACGCTGGTCGCCACCCTGCCGGTCTATCTGAATGCGTTAAGCGGCAAGGGTGCCCACGTGGTCACGGTGAATGACTATCTGGCCAGTCGTGACGCTGCATGGATGGGACAAATTTACCAGTTTCTGGGCCTCACAGTCGGCTGCATCGTTCCCGGGCTGAGCGATCCCGAACGCCAGGCCCAGTACGCCTGTGATGTCACCTACAGCACCAATAACGAGCTCGGATTTGATTATCTGCGCGATAACATGAAATTCCGCCTCGAAGACATGGCGCAGCGGGAATTCAATTTCGCCATCGTCGATGAAGTGGACTCCATCTTGATCGACGAGGCGCGGACGCCGTTGATTATTTCCGGCCCGACCGAAGATAACTCCGAACTCTACACTCTCATCAATAAGCTGGTTCCCTCGCTGGTTGACGAGGATTTCGAAAAGGACGAGAAATCCCGTGGCGTGACCTTCACAGATGGAGGCACCGAACACATGGAACAATTGCTCAGCGATGCCGGCCTGCTTCAAGAGGGGGGGCTCTACGACATCCAGAATATAGCCCTGGTGCATCACGCCAATCAGGCGCTTCGCGCCCACCAGTTATTTACCCGCGACAAGGATTACATCGTCAAGGATAACAAGGTCATCATCATTGATGAATTCACCGGTCGCATGATGGAAGGGCGACGCTATTCCGAGGGCCTGCATCAGGCTTTGGAAGCAAAGGAAGGCGTCGAAATCCAGAACGAGAACCAGACCCTGGCCTCGATCACGTTCCAGAATTATTTCCGCCTGTATCCCAAGCTTGCCGGCATGACGGGTACAGCCATGACCGAAGCGGGTGAATTTTCCGAAATTTACAAACTCGACGTCATCGAAATGCCCACCAATGTGCCTTGTGTTCGAAACGACATGCACGATGAGGTCTATCGCACGGAAGCGGAAAAGCTCATCGCCATTACCGAAGAAATCCGCGACTGCTGCGAGCGCAATCAGCCGGTCCTGGTTGGCACGGTGACCATCGAGAAATCCGAAATGCTCTCAGAGATGTTGAAAAAGAGCAAAATCCCCCACCACGTCCTGAACGCCCTCTACCACGAACAGGAAGCTCAGATCATTGCCCAGGCGGGTGGCCCCGGCGCCATTACCATCGCAACGAATATGGCTGGTCGCGGCACGGACATCCAGTTGGGCGGGAACGTGGATATGCGCGTGCAACAGGAAGCATCCAGCATCGAAGATCCGGCTAAGCGTCAGGCGATGGAAGAAAAAATCCGCGCCGAGGTTGAATCCAACAGGAAGATCGTCATGGCAGCAGGCGGGCTTTACGTGCTCGGCACCGAGCGCCATGAAAGCCGTCGCATCGATAACCAGTTGCGGGGGCGTTCGGGTCGTCAAGGTGATCCCGGGGCTTCCAAGTTCTATCTGTCACTGGAAGATGACCTGATGCGCATCTTTGGCTCTGAGCGCATCGATTCCATGCTGAAGAAGCTCGGCCTCGAAGAGGGCGAATCCATTGTGCATCCCTGGGTCAACAAGGCGTTGGAGAAGGCCCAGCAAAAGGTCGAAGCGCGTAACTTTGAAATTCGCAAGAATTTGCTGAAGTTCGATGATGTCATGAACGACCAGCGCAAGGTTGTTTATGAACAGCGCAAGGAACTGATGGCGACAAACGACGTGTCGCAAACCATCTCCGACATGCGCCATGAAACCATCGAGACCATGGTCAATGCCTGTATTCCGGCGAAGGCCTACGCCGAACAATGGGATATGGAACGCCTGCACGAAGAAACCCTGCGCGTTCTCGGTCTTGATCTGCCGGTTCAGGAATGGGCCAAGGAAGAAGGTATTGCAGAACAGGAAATTCAGGAGCGCCTGATTGATGCCGGAAACCGCAAGATGGCGGAAAAGGCGGCACGGTTTTCACCCGAAGTTATGCGGAATGTTGAAAAAAGCCTGCTGCTGCAAATCCTTGACCAGATATGGAAAGAACACCTGCTGACACTCGATCATCTTAGGCAGGGCATTGGTCTGCGGGCTTACGGACAGCGTGATCCGTTGCGGGAATACCAGCGTGAAGCCTTTAACCTGTTCAACGAGATGCTCGACAGCCTGCGGGAACGGGTCACGTTGTTCCTTACGCATGTGGAACTGCAGGCACCGCCCAGTGATGAGGACCTGCAACCCAAAGAGCAGAAAATGCACGAGTCCCGCCAGGACCCCGCCCTTGGCGGTTCCGATGCTGCCGCTGTATCAGCTGACCACGACAGCGGAACCGTGGCGTCGCGTCGTCAGGGTGCCCAGGTTGATCCGGCTGACCCCACAACGTGGGGCCGCGTACAGCGAAACGCCGTGTGCCCTTGCGGATCCGGCAAGAAGTTCAAACACTGTCACGGTAAGGTTTCCTGACGAAGGACGGATATAAACGTAGCCCTACTGGATTCCACGGGCCGAGCGTCCGCCCCGCCGACGACTGCCGGTGGTATTCCCCACGGTCATCTCGCCGTGCTCACTGACCTGTTTCAATAAATTGATCAGCTTGCCGGCTTCCTCAGACGGAGTGCCTTCGCAATGGGCAACCGTGGTATCGAGAACGGTTTTGGCCGCCGTGGCCGGTTCCATGTGCTGCGGTAATTTCATCAACCACGACAGCAAGACATCCTGTGCCGGGCCGACAAAGGCACCTGCATCTTCGAATATCTGGTGCATCAGGTTCACCGGATCGAAATCTGGTCCCTTTTCGCCCCGCTTGCGATGTAAATAATCCGTCATCGTACCCACACCATAGAACGCTCAGCCCCGTGAAGGCTAGTGTCGTTTCGCCTGTTCGATTGATCCACAACCGACTAGGATTTCCCCCAAGCCGCCACCATACCAATACGGTAGCACGATTATACTTCCGAGAAGGAGACCCCCATGCCGCAACCTTGTCCTGCCCAGGCAGGCGACCCCATTGACCGGATCGAAACCCCCGCGTTAATTGTCGATCTGGGTGCCTATGAGCACAATCTGGATCGCATGGCGGCCCTTGTCAGTGATGCAGGTGTTCATTTCCGCCCGCATGCGAAAACCCATAAATCGCCCGAGATCGCCCTCGATCAAATCAAGCGGGGCGCGATTGGCGTGTGTTGCCAGAAGGTCAGCGAGGCGGCCGTCATGGTTGAAGGCGGTGTGCCTGATGTTCTTGTCAGCAATGAAGTGATCGGGCGGGCGAAATTGCGGCGACTGGCGGCGTTGGCGAAAACGGCCAGAATTTCCGTCTGCGCTGATGACAGCGGGAACATTGCCGAGCTTGATGCCGCGGCATCAGAAGCCGGTGTCACGCTGGCGGTGCTGATTGAAATTGACGTTGGTGCAGGGCGTTGCGGTGTTCCGCCGGGCGAGCCGGCATTGGAACTGGCCCAGGCCGTGGATTTGGCCCCGAACCTGCAATTCGCCGGACTTCAGGCCTATCATGGTGGTGCCCAGCATATCCGTGAGCATACATCCCGCCGGGACGCGGTTATCGAAGCGGCCCGGAAGACAACGGAGACCGTTGATACCCTGAGCCGCGCCGGGCTGGCGTGTCGCATGATCACCGGTGGCGGCACGGGATCGCTGGATATCGATCTGGAATTGGGAGTCCTGAATGAACTCCAGGCCGGATCCTACGTTTTCATGGATGCCGATTACGGACGAAACTCAGACCGCGATAAGGGACCTTTTGCGCCCTTCGAAAACAGCCTGTTCGTCCGCGCATCGGTCATGAGCACACCCCGAAGTGGTGTCGCCATCATTGATGCCGGGTTGAAAGCGCTGGCTTTTGATTCAGGCAATCCCGTTATTTACGGGCGGTGTGGGGCAACATTTGTCGAGCCGTCGGACGAGCATGGCACCCTTGACGTGGCCGAGGCCAATCCGTTGCTGCTGGGTGAAGCCGTGACCCTGATTCCGGGGCACTGTGATCCGACTGTTAATTTGTACGACTGGTATGTGGGGATTAGAGGCGATGTGGTCGAGCGCGTATGGCCTGTTGCAGCGCGGGGTTGCCTGTCATGATGGCACCTCACCCTTATTTCATCCTATACGGGTAATGGATATTTTATTTTCCCGTATGATGTGACATTTTTCGCGCCTGTCGCCGTTTTGTGTGACATTCTTCGCACCTGTCACGGGTGACACTCGAAGAGGATAACGACGCATGTCGCAACGCCTGTCCGGAAATGCGTTTGCCTTCACCAGCATGATGGCCTGGTCGACCGCCTTTCCGGCGACAGAAATTCTGCTGCATACATGGCATCCACTGGCGGCCAGCGTCGGGCGATTGTTTTTCGGTGGTATTGCCCTCATAGCTTTGCTGATCGTGATGGGAAAAAGCCGCGAAATCATCCATGCCCCGTGGAAGCAGGTGTTCTATATCGGCGGCCTGATGCTGGGCTCCGCCACCATATGCCTGAACTGGGGGCTGGCGCTGTCCAATCCGGTAACGGCCGCCATCATCTTGACGTCCATGCCGGCCGTGGCTCTGGTGATGGAGGTCATGGCCCATGAAATACGTCTGACACCAAAACTTGTGATCGGGATTACCTTGGCAGCTGCCGGTGGCGCCTGGGCCAGCCTGTCAGGCCAATCCGGCGGATTGGGGTTTGAGGGAGGCGAGCCGGCGTTGCTTGCCTCCGTCGTTTTTTTTGTCTGGTATTCACGGGCCGCCGTCCGGCATCTGCCGACGCTCTCTGCCACAGCCAAAAGCGGCCTGACGCTGAGCATGGGCGGGCTGGTCGTCGGGGTCGTGGTGATACCCCTGCACATGTTTGGGGTGGTCACCCTCACCTATGATTTCTCGCCTTTACCCCTGGCGCTTATGGTGTGGATCGCGTGCATCAGTAACGGCGCATCTATGGCGTTATGGATGACGGGGATTGAGAGGATTGGCGTAACCATTGCCGCCATACACATGAACATGGTGCCGTTCTATGTCATGCTTCTCGTGTTGGCACTGGGCGACGATGTATCTCTTGGTCAGACATCCGGTGCCGTGCTGGTCATCGCGGGGGTCATAATTTCCCAATGGCGGAGCAAAGAGGGGCGTACCAAAGACCCGGAATGAGGGCGCCGCCGGGCTCCGAATACCGTCAATTGTCCTATACATGAAGCTGGCGCGTGAATAGTGTGAATTGTTACATAGGGAGATGATCGTGCACGAAGACACCCCATCACCGAACGATCAGGCTACAATTCGTCCGCACCAGACGCCCCGACAAGAAACCGGGATAGGGAAACTATCCAGTTTTTGCCTGTATTCGTGGGACCGGTTTGCCATGGACCGGTGTTGGCGGATGGCTGCCGGGCTTAGCTATACGTCCCTGCTCGCCGTGGTCCCGCTGACAGCCATTGCCTTTTCCATGCTGGCGGCATTTCCCGTATTCGAAGGCGTACGTGAACGATTCCAGGATGCGATGTTTGCGAACTTCCTGCCGCAGTCTGCCGAAGCCATGCGCAGTTACTTCGATCAGTTTATCCAGAACACCACAACGCTTTCCGCCGTCGGCATTATCGGCCTTGCCGCCACTGCCGTGCTTCTGCTGGGCACCATCGAGGCCGACCTCAATGTGATCTTCAGGGTCAAACGCCCGCGCCCCCTGATCCCCCGGCTTCTGGTGTTCTGGGCCATGATTACCCTGGGGCCCCTGCTTGTCGGCGCCAGTTTCTCGCTGGCCACGTATCTGTTTATCGCAGGCGAATGGCTCGGCCTGGAAGTGCTGGTCGGCCCACTGGGGTGGGTTGGTCGATTTGTACCGGCCTTGCTGATCATTGCCGGGCTGTCTGTTTTTTACATGGTCATCCCGAACCGTCACGTTCCACCGCGAGCGGCACTCGCAGGGGGAATCGTCGCGGGAATCCTGTTTGCCTTCCTGCGCAAGGCATTCGCCTGGTACGTCAGCACATTCCCCACCTATCAAAACGTCTATGGTGCCCTGTCAGTGGTGCCGATTTTCCTGATCTGGATGTATCTGTCGTGGAGTGTTGTTTTGTTGGGCGCTGTCATCACCACAACGCTGGGCGACTGGTACCGTGCCGGTGGACGGCAACCTGACGGCACGTCGAGTGGCTCAGGACGGTTGAATGATTCCCTGATGATTCTGGAGATATTTGTTCACGCCCAACTGAGCGGCCAGACAATCCGGCGTTCCGAATTGCTTGAAAAAACCGGCATGGCCGAGGACCGGCTCGAAGGGGTGCTCGATATTCTACAACGCACGGACTTTGTAACGCTGACCGCTGATGGCGGTTGGGTGCTGTCGCGTGATTTGACCCGGACGACGTTATTCGACTTATTTGACGCCCTCGGTCTGGCACCTGATCTGGCACCTGACCTGCCCGATACTGAGGGGCCCGGCAATGAGGAAAAAGACATTTCTGATTATGTCAACGAAGCGCGGCACACCCTTCAACGAAGTATGGATGTTCCCTTGCAAAGCCTGTTGAGAGAAACAGACACCGGACCGGCATCACGATAAACCGTGGTGCCCCATTTCCAGGAATTTTTCGCGCCGCTTCGCCTTCAGATCAGCTCCGTCAATCCCGGTAAGGTTATCAAGAGCCTCGGCAAGGGCGCTGTCGACTGCGGCAATCGCCGCCTCCGGTGCCCGGTGTGCGCCCCCTAACGGTTCCGGAATAATCCGGTCGATCACCGCCAGTTTATGAAGATCCTGCGCCGTCAGGCGCAAGGCTTCCGCGGCATCCTTTGCCAGATCGCCATCACGCCACAAAATAGACGCGCAGCCTTCCGGTGAAATAACCGAATAGATGGAATGCTCGAGCATCATTACGGTGTTTGCTACGGCAACGGCAATAGCGCCGCCAGAGCCGCCTTCGCCGATGACAACGCTGACCAGTGGAACTTTCAGGTTAAGGCAAACCTCGATACTCCGCGCGATGGCTTCGGCCTGCCCGCGGGCCTCGGCATCGAGGCCGGGATACGCGCCCGGTGTATCGACAAACGTGACAACCGGTAATTTGAATCGATCCGCCATGGCCATCAGGCGTTGGGCCTTGCGATAACCTTCCGGGCGCGCCATGCCGAAATTGTGCTTGATGCGGCTATCCGTATCAGCCCCTTTTTCATGCCCGATGATCACGATTGACCGTCCGTGGAATCGTCCAAGGCCTCCAATGATCGCCTGATCTTCGCCAAAAGCCCGATCTCCGGCCAATGGCGTAAAGTCCTTAATCAGCGCGGCAATATAATCCACCGTATGGGGTCTATTACTGTGGCGGGCAACCTGGGCTTTTTGCCACGGCGTCAGCTTTGCGTAAGCCGTGGTCAGTAGTCTATCAACCTTGGTTTGTAATTTGCTGACCTCGTCAGCAATATTGACCTCCCCCGCGCCGCTCAAATGGCGGAGTTCATGGATTTTACCTTCTAGTTCGGCAATGGGTTTTTCAAAATCGAGATAGTTATGCATTCAATCAACTACACTTATTCCAGTAAAATGGACAACGCGCTGAAACACATCTGAAACGGCTTGGGCTCAAATACATCCACCAGCCCCAATGCTCAAGTCACGATAGCATTTTTTCGATAATGGCGCATACCGGGAAATGAATGTTATTGTCACATAAGTGACTATGTATCGATTTTTACTACTGATTTATGTTATCAGATGATAATTAGTATGGTGTATCGCGAATGAAGGTCTCCGTATTCTTTGTGATGATCAGGTTCTTAGACGATTGAGGAAATACGCATAGTGTCGCCGGAAAACTCCCCACGAATACTGGTTGTTGATGACAACGCATTGAACCGCCAGCTTCTCGAACAGCAATTGGCGATCCATAACTATGACGTGGTTTTGGCAGAAGGCGGGCTTGAAGCCGTTCGGTTGATAGAGTCCGAGCATTTCGATCTGGTGTTGCTTGATGTGATGATGCCCGACCTTGACGGTTATGGCGTTCTCGAAATCGTCCGCAAGAAGAAGTCCTCTCTTGAACTGCCGATCATTATGGCGACAGCGCGGGGCGACAGCGCCGACATTGTCAAAGCCCTGAATCAGGGCGCCAACGATTATGTGACCAAGCCCATCGATCTCGCCGTCGCCCTCGCGCGAATAGAAACCCACCTGACCGTAACCCGCATCAATAACAATCTTCGCATCAGTGAAGATCGTCTGAACCTTGCCATGAAAGGCACAAGTGACGGGTTATGGGATTGGGACCTGACGACGGATACGATTTTCTTCTCGGAAAGATGGAAGGCTATACTGAATTATGGCAAAGAAGAAATAGGGAGCACACCAGACGAGTGGTTCTCCCGTGTTCACCCCGACGAGCTCAGCCAACTGAAAACAGCCATCGATGACCACCTGTCCGGCAAAACAGAAAACTGCCAGATAGAATGTCGCATGCTCAACAAAGAAGGCAACTATGTCTGGGTCCGGATCCGCGGTGCGGCGGTTTTCAATCCGGATGGCAAGGCGTTTCGCTTCACCGGCTCGCTGACCGATGTCACGGATGAAAAGACCGTTGATCCTCTGACGGGGCTGCCCAGCCGGATTATTTTTTCAGACCGGGTAGAGCGTACCCTGGGTTACAGCCAACGGGCCAAACAATACAATTTCGCGGTTATCGTGTTGCAGATGAATGCCCATACAAAAATCAGCACCAGTCTGGGTCCCGTCGCCACGGAAGAATTTCTGAATGCTACCGCGCGCCGCATGACCGGCTTGTTGGAAAAGGAAGATTTCATTCCGGGCATCTCCCCCGAAAACATCACCATCAGCCGTTTTGAAGGCGCGGAATATGCCCTGTTGACGGAATTTGCAGAAACCCCCGCTGATGTTTCCCGTCTTGCGGAAGAACTAAAAAATGTGTTGATGCAACCGTACGCACTACACGGGCAGGAAGTGTATTCCGCCATATCCATCGGTATCGCACTGGGCGGCCCCGGATATCGGGCCACCAGTGAAATACTGCGTGATGCTGGTATCGCGCTGGAGCGCGCCAAGACCGGCGCACCGGGAACGGTCCAGATTTTTGATGCGGAGATGCACCAACTTGCCCTTGATCGTCTCCGGATAGAAGCGGATCTTCGACGGGCAATTTCCAAAAATGAACTGGCGCTCCATTGCCAACCCGTTATTCGTGTCGATAGCGGGCAGATCTGCGGATTTGAGGCCTTGGCCCGGTGGAATAATGCCGAGCGCGGGATGGTTTCCCCTGTGGTCTTCATCCCCTTGGCGGAACAACTGGGCATCATTGACGAGATTGATGACTGGATCATGCGGGCGGCCTGTCACTTCCGGCAGGAATTGATCGAAAAAGGACTGCCGGCGATCGATGTTGCCGTGAACCTGTCGGTTCGCGAGCTCCTGTCCACTAATCTGGAAACCAGGGTGGACAAACTGATCAAGGAAACCGGTATCGATCCAAAATGTGTGGAAATGGAAGTTACTGAATCGATCTTCATGCAGGAAATCGAGAAAACGGTGTCCCTGCTTAAACGCCTGTCTGAGAAAGGCATCCGCTTCTCCATCGACGATTTTGGAACCGGCTATTCGTCACTGGCGTACCTGCGCCGACTACCGGTGTCCGTATTGAAGATCGATAAATCGTTCATATCGGACATGGAAACAGGCGGCGATGCCCGCTCCATCGTTTCCAGTATTATCAGCATGGCGCATAAACTTGGGCTCGAGGTTATTGCCGAAGGAATCGAGGATGATGAGCAGCGCGATTTCATCCAGCATGAAGGCTGCGACCGCGCCCAGGGGTACTTTTACAGCAAACCCCTGACGCCGGAAGATTTTGAGGTCTTGTTGCGCGAACAGGTCGCCCGTGAAACGGCCGTTACAGGTGAAGCGGGAGTCTCAGGTGAAATGCTAGCCAAATAATCCACAAAGAAACGGGGGGACAGTTTCGAACCATCCCCCCACACCATTCAATATCGTGATCAGTATTTATTTAGCACCGGGTTTATTATTTTGCACCGGCAACCTGGGCGGCTTTCTGAACCATGACCTCGGCCTGACGGATAGACGCAATATCGATCAGGCGGCCATCCAAAGCAACGGCACCCCGGCCTTCGCGCTGGGCTTCTTCCATGGCTTCAATAATGCGTTTGGCCTTGTTGACCTCGGCCTCGCTGGGGGTGAACAGGTCATTGGCCAGATCAACCTGGCTGGGGTGGATCGCCCACTTGCCTTCGCAACCAAGTGTGGAGGCGCGTTTGGCTTGCGCCGCAAAACCGTCGGAATCGGAGAAATCACCAAACGGTCCGTCAATCGGGCGTAACCCGTTGGCACGCGCGGCGACGACCATCTTGGCAATCGGGTAATGCCACATATCACCCCAGTGAATGTCGCGATTGCCCTCTTCATCAGGATCCGTCAGCACATGATAGTCCCGGTTGGGGCCGCCGATGACCGTGGTTCGGGCTTTCGTGGAAGCGGCATAGTCGGCAACACCGAAGTGGAGGGATTCCAGTCGCTTGGAGGAGGCAGCAATCTCGAACAGGTTTGCCATGCCCAGCGCCGTTTCGATAATCAACTCGAACCCGATGCGTTTCGACAGCTTCATGCCGTCTTCGATCTGCGTGCACATCATGTCCAGGGCGTAAACGTCGGCAGCGGTGCCGACCTTGGGAATCATGATCATGTCTAAGTTCTGGCCAGCCTGTTCCACAACATCGACGACATCGCGGTACATGTAATGGGTGTCGAGGCCATTGATCCGGACAGAAACCGTCTTGCCGGACCAGTCCAGGTCGTTCAAGGCTTCAATAATGTTCTTGCGGGCCTGTACCTTGTCATCCGGCGCCACGGCGTCTTCCAGATCAAGGAACACAACATCAGCGGTTCCTTTTGATGCCTTCTCCATGAAGGAAGGGTTCGATCCGGGAACGGCAAGTTCCGAGCGGTTAAGGCGGGCGGTTGCCTGCTCGATAATAGTAAAACTCATTTTAAAACTCCTGCTTCGTTACAATTTATCCAACACGTGAGAGGGCCCATCTCATGTTGCCGCCAACAGGTGTTCCTCCATGAGCACGCCATAGAAACGTCGGGCTTGTGCAGTGCACAATGAGATATAATCTCTCGCGGTTCAACCCTCCAGGCCCTGAATTTCATATTATTGCGCATTGAGTTTTCTGTAGCCGAAATGCTAACACAAATCCCTCGCGGTACGCGCTCGCTGCATTCTTCGTTTATCAGAAAGGATTGGTCATGACCGCCAAACCCACAAGCAAGTCCACTGGCAAGCCCACTGGCAAACCCACCGTTCTTGTCACCCGCAAGCTCCCCGACGCGGTGGAAGAACGTCTTAGCCAAGATTATGACGTTCGCCTGAACCCCGATGATGCCCTGTATTCGCCCGATGAACTGATTGAGCGGGCCCAGGACGTCGATGCCATCCTACCGTGCCACACCGAACATTTTACCCCTGAGGTGGTCGGGCACCTGCCTGATAGAGTGAAAATTGTCGCCAATTTTTCGGTGGGCGTCGACCACTGTAACCTCGATGCGTTTCGTAACCGCGGTATCATTGTAACGAACACCCCCGATGTGCTCAGCGATGCCACGGCCGAAATTGCCATCCTGCTGATGCTGGGCGCGGCGCGGCGTGCCGGTGAAGGTGAACGGATGCTGCGCGATGGTTCCTGGCGGGACTGGAGCCCGGCCTTCATGGTCGGTAGCGCCATTACCGGTAAACGTCTGGGCATCATCGGCATGGGGCGCGTCGGACAAACCGTCGCCAAACGCGCCCGCGGATTTGATATGAAGATACACTATTACAACCGCTCCCGACTGGCAGAAACCAATGAACAGGGCGCCGTTTATCACGACTCCATCGAGGGCCTGTTGCCCGTCTGTGACGTGCTTTCCCTCAACTGCCCGGCAACACCGGAGACCCTCAACCTGTTATCTGCCGAGCGCATCGCCCTGTTGCCCGATGGCGCCATCGTCATCAACACGGCGCGGGGCGCATTGGTGGATGAAGGCGCGCTGTCCGACGCCCTGCGCTCTGGCAAGCTTGCGGCGGCGGGACTTGATGTCTACCGCACCGAGCCAGGCGGCAGCCGGGAGATCGCGGCGCTGCCCAATACGTTCCTGCTGCCCCACATTGGCAGCGCCAACAAGGAAACCCGTGACGCCATGGGTTTTCGGGCGCTTGATAATCTGGATGCCTATTTTGGAGGTCGAGAGCCGGGGGACCGGGTTGCCTGACAGAAAAAAATACCCGTTAAAAATTTGCAGAATCAACCACCTACCTTGAAGATGGTGTGAATCTTCCGTGTAAATGGTCGATTTAACGATGTTGAGACTTGAAAAACCCACCGGGTAAAGTCATGGTATACCACGAATGAGGCTTGATCATATCAAGCTCAACAAGATCGCCCGTCAAGATGCCTGCCTGGCTTTCCGCTCGGTTGTTTTGGTGTCTTGGACTTAAAGCCCGGTCAGGGACGGGATGCGCCGGGATATTCCGATAAAGGGAGAATTTTTCAATGTCGAAAGTAACAAAAACATCTGCTAAATCAGCTAAAAAAGACAAAGTGACTCGCCGCAAGTTTCTGCGTGGCACGGCCGTGGCCGGTGCTGCTGCTGCCGGCACCCTCGCCGCGCCGCATATCGCCCAAGCTGCTACAGTCCTGAAAGTTCAGGCTGCCTGGGGTGGCGGTATTTTCCTCGAAAACGCACAGAGCTATGTTGATCGCGTGCATGCCATGGCTGGCAACAGCCTGAAAATCGACCTGCTGTCGGTTAACTCGGTCGTCAAGACCAGCCAGATGCAGGATGCCGTTCATCGTGGCGTTCTTGATGGTGCCCACTACGTTACCGCTTACTGGTATTCAAAATCGAAAGCGGCCTCCCTGTTCGGTACCGGCCCTTGCTTTGGCTGGTCGGCGCAGGAACTGCTCGGCTGGATCCACTATGGCGGTGGTCTGGAACTGTTCAACGAACTGATGGGCAGTCTCGGTCTTAACATCGTCAGCTTCTTCAACAGCCCGATGCCGGCACAGCCGCTCGGCTGGTTCAAGGAAGAAATCAAAGACGCTTCCCAGATGAAGGGCCTGAAATACCGCACCGTTGGTCTCGCTGCTGATGTTTTGGCGGAAATGGGCATGTCGGTTGTGCAGCTGCCGGGTGGTGAAATCCAGCCTGCCATGAAGAGCGGCCTGATTGATGCCGCCGAGTTCAACAATCCAACGTCGGATAAAGATTTCGGCATGCAGGACGTTTCCAAGCACTATCATCTGGCCAGCTATCACCAGTCCCAGGAATGCTTCGAAATCACCTTCAACAAGAAGAAGTATGAGTCCCTGGCGCCGGAACTGCAGAACATTCTGCGCTATGCCTCCGAGGCCGAGAACTCCAACTTCTACTGGCACAACACCCTGCGTTATGCCGATGATCTCGTGAGCCTCAAGAAGGATCACGGCGTCAACGTATACCGCACGCCGGATTCCGTCATGGCGGAACAGTTGAAAGCGTGGGATATCGTTGTTGACCGGATCGCCGCTGAAGATGCGTTCTTCGCCAAGGTGGTTGCATCACAGAAGGTCTATGCCGAAAAAGTGATGAACTACCTGTTGTTGAACTCACCGAATTATGCTCAGGCTTACAAGCACTACTTCGGTTGATCTGATCGAAAATTGTGACGAATTTTTGTCACAAAAATGATACGTTACGAGGGACAGCCGAGAGGCTGTCCCTCTAATATCTGACAAGACCGCACAGGCAGGAGCCCAGGCCGTGACATCCATCATTCATGCAATCGAAAGCCTCAGCATCTGGGTAGGGCGGTCTTTTGGGTGGTGCATTCTGATTTTAACCCTTTCAGTCGCCTATGAAGTTTTTGTGCGTTATGTCCTCAATGCCCCGACCGTCTGGGCGTTCGACATGATGGTGCAGATGTACGGCGCGTTATTCCTGATGGCAGGTCCCTATGCCCTCGCCCAGGACTCCCACGTGCGCGCCGATGTTATTTACCGATTCCTGCAACCACGCTGGCAGGCCCGGGTGGATTTTACTTTGTATATCGCCTTCTTTTTCCCGGGCATGCTTGCCCTGTTCTGGTTCGGTTGGGAAATCGCGTCGGACTCATGGCGCTATCAGGAAGTCAGTTGGAACAGCCCGGCTCGTATTCAGATTTATTTCTTCAAAACCCTAATCCCCTTGGCCGGCGCATTGTTGATCCTTCAAGGCATTGCCGAATGCATGCGATGCTATAAAGCAATCAAAACCAACACATGGCTGCCGCGATTGGAGGATTCCAAGGAAACGGAAGATATTCTGATCGGTCAGGCGCGGGGTTTGGAAGTTGATTAATCCTGTTTTTGCAATCTTAGTTACTAAAAAAATGGAGCGCCCTGTCGGATGACGAACCCCGAAGTCGCAATTGTGATGCTTTCCCTTTTCATCGTGATGGTGCTGCTCGGGTTCCCTGTCGCCTTCACGCTTCTGGCCATGGGCGTCGGCTTTGGCTATTACGCCTATCTGGACGCAGGCAGCATCCAGACAGTCGCGGACGCCTTCTCCAATAATATCTTCTATCTGCTGAACCAGAACACCTATTCGGTGATGGAAAACGATACGCTGGTTGCGATTCCGCTGTTCCTGTTCATGGGATACGTGGTTGAACGCGCCAACATCGTCAACAAGCTGTTCTACGCCCTGCAAATGGCGGCACGCAACCTGCCGGGTTCCATGGCAATTGCCGCGCTGATTACCTGCACCGTGTTTTCAACGGCCAGCGGCATCGTTGGTGCCGTTGTCACCCTGATGGGGCTTTTGGCGTTCCCGGCAATGGCCAAAGCCCATTACGACAAGAGTTTTGCCGCTGGTGTGATCTGCGCCGGCGGAACGCTTGGCATCCTGATCCCACCGTCGATCATGCTGATCGTCTATGCGGCCATCGCCGAGTTGTCGCCGTTGCGACTGTATGCGGCTGCCATGCTACCGGGCCTCATCCTGGCGGGCTCATATATTGTCTACGTCATTATCCGGGTCATGATAAGCCCGTCGATTGCACCGAAACCGCGTGCAGAGGATGTGCCGCCCCGGCGCGTTGTCTACATGCAGCTCCTGACCTCTTTCGTTCCCTTGACAGCCCTTATCATGTTGGTGCTTGGCTCTATTCTGGGTGGTCTGGCGACACCGGCGGAAGCTGCCGCCATGGGCGCCTTGGGCGGACTCGTGCTGGCGGCCCTGTACCGTTCCCTCTCCTGGGACATGCTCAAGGATTCCGTGTACCTGACGGCGAAGGCGACCGCCATGGTCTGCTGGCTGTTTGTCGGCTCATGGACTTTTGCGTCCGTTTTCTCATATCTCGGCGGCCATGAAATCATCGAGCACTTCATTCTCGGCTTCAACCTGGAACCCTGGCAGTTCCTGGTTCTGGTCCAGCTCATCATCTTCCTGCTGGGCTGGCCCCTGGAATGGTCCGAAATCCTGATCATTTTCGTGCCGATCTTCCTGCCCATGCTCGATACCTTTGGCGTTAACCCCTATTTCTTCGCGATGCTGGTGGCGCTCAACCTGCAAACCTCGTTCCTGACGCCACCCATGGCCATGTCGGCCTATTACCTGAAGGGGGTTCTAGGCAACCTCATTGAGCTGATGGACATCTTCAGGGGCATCATGCCCTACCTCGCCATCGTTATTGGCGTCATGGTCCTGATGTACCAGTTCCCGGCAATCGCGCTGTGGCTGCCCGATGTCCTGTTCGGGAAATATATCCCATGATACCCGGACCCCTGATTAGTGGAGAGCTATCGTCATGCCGCAAACCCTGATTAACAAGATTGCCTCACTTGTCGGCGCCCTGATCGTCAGCATCTTTGTGCTCGGTCTGGCCGATAGCATTTCTTCTGGCGCTGCCGGATTTTGGGGTGGCCTGCCGTTCTGGATAATCTGCCTGACTGTCCTTCCCCTGGTCTTCTACGACTTCTGGGATTCCTGTCTCCGCAAGAAAAAATAAAGGCATCACCCGCATGTCATTGAACGAGTTGTCTGCTGTCCAGGCGTGTGACCAGATACGCAAGGGCGAGATCACATCCGAAGAATTGGTCAAATCCTGCCTTGATCGGATCGAACAGATCGATGGCGATGTCGGGGCCTGGGCTTACCTGAACCCGGATCATGCCATCGAACAGGCCCGCAGGCTTGATATCGTCCGAAAAGCCGGTGAACCCATGGGGCCGTTACACGGCGTTCCCGTCGGCATCAAGGACATCATCGACACAGCCCATGTGCCCACAGAATTGGGCACCCCCATCCACGCCGGACGTGTGCCGTTCACGGATGCCTGGGTGGTTAGTCGCCTGCGTCAGGCCGGTGCCGTTATCATGGGAAAAACGGTAACAACGGAACTGGCGACCTACGCACCGGGAAAAACCAAAAATCCACACGATCCAAACCGGACACCGGGCGGCTCATCCAGCGGCTCGGCGGCGGCTGTCGCCTCGTTCATGGTACCGCTCGCACTGGGCAGCCAGACAAATGGCTCGCTGATCCGCCCGGCGTCGTTTTGTGGTGTCTATGGCTTCAAACCGTCATTCGGCATGATTCCCCGCACCGGCGTGCTGAAACAATCACCGCCCCTCGACCAATTGGGGGTGTTTGCCCGTTCGATCGATGATATCGCCTTACTGACAGAAACGCTGGCTGGCTATGACGCAGCGGACCCTGCAACGACGCTGCGAGCCACACCACCGCTGTCATCCGTCGCCGCTGAAGCCCCTCCTTTGCCACCAAAGATCGGGTTTGTGAAAACACCGGTCTGGGACCGCGCCGATGAAGCCTGCCAGGCGGCCCATGAAGAACTGTGTGAAGCGATGGGTGAGACTATTGAGGAGATCGAATTATCGCCCTCATTCGAGCACGTGCTGGATCATCACAAGATCATCATGGAAGCCGATCTTGCCTATAGCTATGCCCGCGAATATGAAACGGCAAAAGACCTGCTAAGTGACTCCCTCAGGGCGCAGATCGAACGCGGGTTGGGTTATTCCGCCGTCGCCTATCATCAGGCCGTCGAGCAACAGGCCACAATGGATAGCATCCTTGATGAGTTGTTTCACACGTATGACGCCCTGATAACGCCCTCTGTTCCCGGAGAAGCGCCCGTTGGCCTGAACGACACCGGCGACCCAGCTTTTTGCACCATCTGGACCTTCTGTGGCGTACCGGCGCTCAATATCCCCCTGTTTGAGGGTGAAAACGGCATGCCGCTGGGTACCCAGCTTGTCGGGGCCAAAAATGACGATGGCCGCCTGTTACGAACGGCGAACTGGTTGTTGCGCGAATTGAACGACTGAATTAACGGCCATTGCGTCGTCCGGCAACAGCCAATGGGTGCGCCCCTTCGACCAGCGCCTTGAGGCGCTCATCGAGCACATGGGTATAGATCTGCGTGGTCGAGATATCCGAATGGCCCAGCATCTGTTGCAGCACCCTTAAATCGGCGCCATGGGCCAACATGTGGCTAGCAAAAGAATGACGCAGGACATGGGGTGATACCCGCCTGGCCTCAATGCCAGCCATCACCGCCACGTCCTTCATCAACTGCCCGAAGCGCGCCCGCGTCAAATGCCCTTCCCGCCCCCGTGACGGGAACAGGAAGTTTGCTGCTGACGCCGTCACCTTGCCTTTCGAGAGGAAATGATCGCGGACATTCCGGTAGTCGTCCAAGGCTTCCGTGGCCGGTTCGCTTAACGGCACCATACGCTCCTTAGCCCCCTTGCCACGGACAATCAACAGCCGCCCGTCGCCGGAAATCGCTGACAAGGGCAAGCCAACCAGCTCGGAAACCCGCAACCCGGAAGCATAGAGAATTTCCAGCAACACGGTCAGCCGCACCCCTTCGGGGCCGTCAAACATCTTCACCGCCAGCAACAAGGCTTCGACCTCTTCCTCGCTCAGGTATTTTGGCAGGCTCCGGGCTGTCGTCGGGCTATCAATAACCATGACAGGGTTATCGCTCCGCACCCCTTCGTCATAAAGAAATCTAAAAAACTGGCGAATAGAGGATAATTGTCGCGCCATGGTGGACGATGCCATGCCACGCGTTGACAGGTTTTGCAGGTAGCTGCGAACGATATCCGTATCCGCGTCTTCCGGGCGTTTGTCCCGGCTGGTGCAAAAATCAGCAAATCGCGCCAGATCCCGGCGGTAGGATTCGATGGTGTTTTCGGCAGCCCCTCTCTCTACCGACAGCATTTCCAGATACGACTCGACCCATCTCATAGCCGGATCACGGGCTGGATTGGAAGCCGGAACGCTGTTTCCACCGGGTCGTGTCTTATCGCCCTTTCGGGTCGGGCTCATAGCCCGCCCGCGAGCGCGGCTTCAACCGCTAGCGCCCGAGCCTCCGCTTCCAGCCCAACCACGGCCAGGGACTGGACCACGCGGGAAATCGTCAAGGGATGGGATTTGGCTGTTCCCTGCTCGCCCAGCGTGGCAAGCGCCAGCAGGACGGTCTCTCCGGTTATCCCGGACCGGGCGGCGCCAAACAATCGGTGCCACAAAACCGGGTCGGGTAGATTTAGCGCCAAATCTGCCGCCTGACCATCAACACCTGAATCAATCATTATAGCGTCACCACCATAGCCGAGATCATCCCACACCGCCGGATTGACAGGATGGCCCAGCCCCTCTAGCAGGCTGTAATAAAGGATAGCGCGATCACGACTGTCCGGCATGTTTTTCTGGGCTTCGCGCCAGACATCAACACTCACCATGGGGCCGAACAGATGATCGTCATCCAATCCCGTCAATTGGACAACCGGCACCAGTAGCGCCAGCGACCGGGCGGCTTCATCTGATAATGTGGCGTTCACTCGCAACATATCGAGCCAGCCTGTTGCCGCCTCGATATCGCCAACAATCACAAGAGCACGGACAGCATGGCTGGCGAACCAGATCAGGTCGGTGCGCGGGGGCACTTGTTTGATGACGCCGCTGAAGACCTGTGCCGTGATGGCGTACAGATCAGCACTCTGTGCGGTTTCCAGCGCCAGCAAGGCGGCTTCGGCCTTTGCACCATCGACGGTCTGTGAACTGACGACCTGATACAACAGGGCCCGGGCGTCAGCGCCAGCAAGGGAGTCCACGGCACTCAGGGGATTGGCAATTGTTTCCGCATCGAACGAAGCGCTATCGTAAAGCGCGCGCAGATCTTCAGTGGATAACACACCCGTGCTGGCAGCCCGTTCTGCCGCCACCAGACGCTCGCTCATCTCAAGGTTGGGGTTTCCGGCGATTGCCGCCAAAATAGCGGGTGACAAGGGCGTTTCCGCATCCAGATTCAACCGTGTCCGACTGGCGCGAAGGATGCCAATGTTCAGGGGGCTCATGGATGACATATCCTCGATGATCGGAACCTCTGACGCCATCATGGATTCAAGCATCAGGAAATACATTGAGTCTTCAACGCCGATCTCGCGTAACAGGGAAAGTCCCAGTTGCGCTTTCGCGTGGGCACCGGAAAGCACTTCACAGAAGATTGTTACCTTCTGCCAGTAATCCGTTGTGGTTCCCCGATCCGTCCCACCGGCCAGCGCGCACGCGTGGATAAAGTCGCCAAGCAGAAGATGGATATCCGTCTCGGTCCGGATCAGTCGCTCGTTTGTTCCTCGCCCCGGTGTAACCGCAAGCAGTTCTCTCACCGCTTCGACATTCCCCATGCCCGCCAACAATTCCAGTCGGCTCGCAATAAAACCACCATCTTCGACATTCCCTTCCGGCGGAACAGCCTGGGTCAGGAAAATCCGGCGCATCAATTCCCGCATGGCAGGTGATGTAGTGTGAACGGGCATGACCGTGAACAGGCGGTCAACTGTCTGGCGGGGTGTGCCGCGCCAGAGATCAGGTTGGAACCCTCCATTTTCACCATTCAGGACGCCGGCCATATCGGCACCCAGCTTTTCCAGAACATTGACTTCAATGGAACCATCCCCCGCGCCGATCACATCTGATGGTGGTTTGGTCGGTGAAGACCAAGCGTCATCACTCGCACCGCTATCAATGGTGACACCGTTTTCCCCGGTGCCAGCATCATCCGTCTGAGGAGCCTTCAGTGATTGAGGCGCAAGCGTTGTCGGGGAATTGTCCTCTGCATAGGCCCTATGCGAAACCCCCGGGGCCATGAGACCCGGAAACAAGGCGATCATCATGATCACGGGTACCCGATATTCGAACACCCTGGACAAGAACACTCTGGCGCCCCCCCCGACCGTAGCCTTAATTGGGGAACTGGTCATCGGGTATGACTTTCTCAACGGTAGTAGAAGGTGCGGGAATTTCCCACGTTGCCAAAAAAACAGCGCCACCGGCCAGACTGGCCAAAATCAACACTATCAGTATCGTGGAAATCCTCATCATTTAGTATGACGTCCTTCATTCGATGCAGCGTAGCGATACAAACCGGGCCGAAATGCTAAAATCCTCGCTTTAACGACCGACGATAGATTATGTAGACTATAACTATGACAATTTTTCGGCAGTCTACCGGCTTGCTGACAAGCTTTCAACGCTGCGACCGCTATCTTGGAGTGTCACCTTGAACAAATATTTGGCGACTGCGTCTCGCCTCTCCGGAAAATCACTTGTCCTCGTAGGATTGATGGGGGCAGGAAAGACCAGTGTGGGGCGCAGATTGGCTTGCCAGCTTGAGATTCCTTTCGTTGACGCGGATCAGGAGATTGAATTAGCGGCCGGTTGCACCATCGAAGATTTCTTCGAACTGTACGGCGAACCGGCATTTCGGGAGGGTGAAGAAAAAGTTATCCAACGCCTATTGGAGGGCGGGCCACAGGTTCTGGCCACAGGTGGCGGTGCATTTATGAGCGAATCGATTCGCACCTATATTGCCGACGTTGGTGTTTCCGTGTGGTTACGTGCCGATCTGGATATCCTTGCCAAGCGAACAGGGCGCAGGGGCGGACGGCCCCTTCTCAACGGAGAGTCCCCCGAAGAAACACTGAAAAAACTGATGGAGCGGCGCTATCCCGTTTACGCCAAAGCCGATATAGTCGTAGATACAGGCGCCGAAGGTATTGATGTGACGTCCGAAGCGATTATTGATGCCCTGGACGCTTTTTTACCGGCTGCGGCGCAAACCGACGCCGAAACGAGTACGGCATGAATTTCTTTTTTTCCTGGAATGACACATAAACCATGACACCCGAGAACACCCCATCAGGGGACACTGCCAATAATCCCGATACCGGTAATCCCGATACCGATGACGACCATGATAGTGTGTCTGTCAATCTGGGAACGCGCGGCTATGACATCCATATCGGTGGCGGCGTTATTGACCGGGCAGGCGAGTTGATCGCCCCGCTGTTGCATCGCAAGCGAACGATTATCATTACGGACACCAACGTTGCCAGGCATTGGCTGGACCCTCTCGTGACATCACTGGAAGGGGCCGGCATTGATACGGACTCCATTATTCTTGAGCCGGGTGAGCAAACCAAAAGCTTCGCGCAGCTGGAGCGCCTGACCAATGAATTGCTGGGCAAGCGCATCGAGCGCCGCACCGTCATCATCGCTCTGGGCGGTGGCGTGATTGGCGATCTGGTCGGATTTGCCGCTGCCGTGACGCTCCGCGGTATCGACTTCATCCAGATTCCCACATCCCTGCTGGCCCAAGTGGACAGTTCCGTCGGCGGCAAGACAGGCATCAACGCCCCACAGGGGAAAAACCTTGTCGGCGCTTTCCACCAACCCCGGCTGGTACTGATCGACACCAATACGCTTGGAACCCTCCCCATCCGCGAGCTTCGCGCCGGATACGCTGAAGTCGTTAAATATGGACTGATTGGTGACGCCGGCTTTTTTGAATGGCTAGAACAGAACGGTGCAGGCGCCCTGTCGGGTGACCCCCAGGCGCAACGCCACGTCATCGGCGTCTGCTGTCGGGCGAAGGCGGCGGTTGTCGCCGAAGACGAACACGAACACGGTGCGCGGGCATTGCTGAATTTCGGGCATACCTTTGGCCATGCCCTTGAAGCCGAGACCGGCTATTCCACAAAACTGCTTCACGGCGAAGCTGTCGCCATCGGCTCGGTCATGGCGCTGCAACTGTCAGAACGCATGGGACTGTGCCCCCAAGGCAACGCTGCGCGCCTCCGGGCCCATCTGTCGGCGCTCGGTGTGCCCCACGATCTCTCCGGCATTGCCGAAACCGGCTGGACGGCGGATCGTTTGCTCGATCACATGGGACTCGACAAGAAAGTCACCGATGGCAAGCTCACGTTCATTCTGGCCCGCGCCATCGGTGATAGCTTTGTGACCAGTGATGTCGACACGGATGACGTTATTGCGGTCCTGAACACCGCACTGGATTGACCTAATATGAATACCGCCCAAAGGGCCGGAGGAGACCTATGCTGATTTCTCTCAGCGCGATTTTTATCCTGTTATTGTTATCAGCGTTCTTTTCCGGCTCGGAAACCGCGCTGACCGCTGCATCGCGCCCCGCCATGCACCAGATGGAACAACTTGGCGACCACCGGGCGGGCATTGTCAATCGCCTGCATGCCCGCAAAGAGCGCCTGATCGGAACCATTCTGCTGGGTAACAATCTGGTGAATATCCTGGCTTCCGCCATCGCCACCAGCGCCTTGATCACGATGTTCGGCGAGGCCGGAGTCGTCTACGCCACCATTGCCATGACCTTGCTGGTGCTGATTTTTTCTGAAATCCTGCCGAAGACCTATGCCTTTGAAAACGCAAATAAAATGGCGCTGGCTATAGCGCCCTTGATCAATGTTCTGGTGATTGTTCTGTCCCCCATCACCCAGTCCATCAATACGATCATCAATCTTATTTTCCGTCTATTTCGACGTAATTTTGATGCCAACGAAGTGTTCGGACGCGGCGACGAGGAATTGCGCGGCGCCATTGAATTACATGATCGCCATGATGCTGATGTGAAAAGTGAACGCGCCATGCTTCGCAGCGTTATGGAACTGGCCGAGGTGCAGGTTGGTGAGGTCATGACGCATCGCAAGCATCTTGTTGCCATCGACGTCACCCTGCCGCCCGATGAGATCATTCGCGAAATCCTCGAAAGCCCCTACACCCGCATTCCCGTGTGGCGCGACGACCCTGACAACATTGTCGGCATCCTGCATGCCAAGGCGCTGCTGCGCGCCCTGTTCAGCGACCCGGATAAACTGAACCTGCAATCGGAAGATGATGTCATGCGCGTCGCTTCCGAGCCGTGGTTTGTGCCGGAAACCACGACCCTCGACGATCAGCTGGAAGCCTTCCGCGAACGCCGCGAGCATTTCGCCATTGTGGTTGACGAGTACGGCGCCCTGATGGGCATTGTTACCCTGGAAGACGTGCTCGAGGAAATTGTCGGCGACATTTCAGACGAGCACGATATTGCCGTTACCGGCGTCCATATGGACGCCGATGGCCACTATGTCGTTGAAGGCTCAGTAACCCTGCGTGACCTCAACCGGGAATTTGAATGGAACTTGCCGGACGAGGAAGCCTCGACCGTCGCGGGATTGGTTCTCCATGAGAGCCGGCGCATTCCCGAAGTGGGGCAGGCTTTCATGTTCCACGGTTTTCGCTTTGAGATTTTGCAACGCCAGCGCCATCAGATCACCTCGATCCGTATCACGCCGCCCACCATTGGTGGTGAAACAGCCGTCACAGTGAGTGAGCTCTGATCCGCTGCCCCGGCGATTCCGCACCACGCAATCAATACACAAGCAACATACGGATAAAAATAAATGACAACTGCCCGTGAAGAACTCGATGTGCTGATTGTCGGCGCAGGATTTGCCGGCCTGTACGCCATCTATCGCATGCGCGCCCAGGGCCTTTCATGTAAAGCAATCGAAGCGGGTGATGATGTCGGTGGCACATGGTACTGGAACCGCTATCCGGGTGCGCGCTGCGATATCGAGAGCATGAGCTATTCCTATTCCTTTTCAGAAGATCTGCAACAGGAATGGAACTGGAAACACCGCTATGCCACGCAGCCGGAAATTCTGGACTATGCCAATTATGTTGCCGATAAATTCGAGCTGCGGCGTGATATTGCTTTCGGCACCCGGGTAACGGCAGCGCGCTTCGATGAGGCTACAAAAAAATGGTCTGTGACAACGGATCATGGCGACAGCTTTACCGCCCGTTACCTGATCATGGCGACGGGATGTCTTTCCGTACCCAAAACCCCTGACGTCCCGGGTATCGAGGCCTACAAGGGTGACGTCTTCCACACCGCAACCTGGCCCACAGAGGGCGTGGATTTCTCCGGGCGAACCGTCGGTATTATCGGCACAGGGTCATCCGCTATCCAGGCCATCCCGCTGATCGCCCGCGAAGCAAAACACCTCACCGTGTTTCAGCGAACGGCAAATTACTCCATCCCGGCATGGAATGGACCACTGCCGGAGGACACCAGGCAGGAAATGAAGCGCACATACCCGGCCTTGCGGGAGAAATCCCGCCATTCCTATGCCGGCGATTATGCGGACGAATACGTTGTGTCGGTACTGGATCTTACACCGGAACAGCGCGAAGCCGAGTTCGAGAAGCGCTGGCAGCAAGGCGGCTTTAACTATCAGTATGCCTTTGCCGATATCATGGAGTCCGAAGCGGCCAACGAGCTAATCTCTGAATTCGTTCGTCAAAAAATACGCCAGACGGTGACCGATCCAACGGTAGCCGAGATACTCTGCCCAAAAAGCCATCCCTTCGGCTCAAAACGCCTGTGTGTCGATACTGGCTGAGGCTGTTGAAAAAGTCTGATTAGATGGTGTTTTCGGTATCCACTATAGTTAGAAGCGGACATTCAATTTCCGCATCGTCTTAAAACCGATGCGGTTTTCTGTTTTCTTGGCTTTGTGA
>FLOH01001033.1_pt1 | contig 46522 bp, 46 predicted proteins | sample 756751 | NCBI WGS metagenome assembly FLOH01 (sample SAMEA4026879, study PRJEB14308) | marine metagenome | biome: coastal water; material: water | depth 74 m | reverse complement strand
AGCTTGAGGCGGCGGCGCCGGACGACATTGTCACTGCCATTGCCGAGAGCGGACGGGAAGTCACGGGCGGCACGGTGCGGAAGATGCTCGCGATCCTCATGCGCAAGGGGTATGCGGCACGAACCCGCGACGGCAAGAAGTATCTCTACCGTCCGACAGTCATGCGCTCGGTGGCGCGGAAGGGGATGGTCGCGGATCTCATGGACCGTGCTTTCGGCGGTTCGGCTGCGCTGATGGTTGCCGCGCTGCTCGAAGATCCGGCTGTGCCGGACGAGGATATTGACAGGATAACAAAACTCATCGCGGAACGGAAGGGACTGCGCCATGGAAACAATGATGCTCATGACAAGACTTGATGCTCTCGGGTACGATGTCATTCGCGTTCTGGGATCGCTCGTATGGCAGTCCACCCTGCTGATTGTCGCGGGAGCTGTGGTTGCCATGCTGTTACGGAGGAAGTCCAGCGCCGTGCTCGCCTGGGTCTGGATTGTAGTGCTCTGCGCCATCCCGCTCCTGCCGCTCTTCGGAGTGCTGGCCGAACGCGCTGAAACTCCGCGTGCCGAAATACCGGTCCTTCCCGCGTATGAGCAGCCACAGGTCACCGTGGCACAATCGCTCGTCCCTCCCGCGGACGCACAGGTAATCCCGGATCGGATGCCAGCGGGCGAATTCGGCATGTCCGATACTCCCTGGGCAATCCTGTTCCTGGCGTATCTCGCAGGTACCGGGGCGATGCTTGCGCTCACGGCCACCGGATGGATGCGGCTCAGCGGGTGGGCCCGCAACGGCCGTGTGCTCACGGATTCACGGATTAACGGCATCATCGCCGCAATGCGCGACCGGCTCGGGCTTGCCCGCGGTGTCGTGGCGGTGGAGCACCCGGATACAACCGTGCCACTCCAGCTCGGCGTGTCACGGCATGTGCTCCTGTTCCCGGCGGGAATGTCGGAGGCGCTTGCCGATGATGAACTCGGAGCCGTGGTGACCCATGAGCTTGCCCATGCCCGTCGGCAGGACGCGCTCGTATTGGCCACGGCATCCCTGCTTCGCGCTGTCCTGTGGTTCCATCCCCTCGTGTGGATTGCAACGCGGCGGGTGGCGGTGCTGGTCGAGCGTGCCTGCGATGAGCTGGTGCTGGCTGCCGGTTCCGATCCGGTCGGATATGCCGAGATGCTTGCCGGGCAGGCGCTGCGGCTGAATCGACGGTTCACTCCTGAACTTGCCGCCGGATTCATGTTCTCGCGGCATGCATTCCTCGCACGTATCGAAGCCATCCTCTCCCACCGGTCCGGCGGATTCGCTCGGTTGTCGAAGCTGACGCTGGCGGGCACGGCGGGTGCGCTGATGGTTGCGCTCGTTCTCTCGGTGTCCATGCCGCTGGGCGTTGTGCCAACCAGCGTGGCACCGGTGTTGACAGGCGTGACGCCAATGATGACCGTGAACAAATCCATGGCAAAGGAACCAATTGCGACAGCCACATTCCGCGCACGATGCATCGACAGCATAACCGGCGATCCGGTTCCGGGCATCCTGCTCGATATTCGCAGCGAGGGGGCACTATCCGGTACATCCGGTCCAAACGGGATGATCGAGATACCGGATACACCGGCCGACACGGTCATGGTTGAGGTGTACACGGACACCCATTCGCGCTGGTGGTCGGAGCAGGAATACCAGAGGAAGATACAGGCAAGTCCCAGTGAACTAAAGAAAATGGAGCAGATGATTCGCCAGAGAAGCTTCAATTCTCTCGCGTTTGTGGTTGAAGACAACATGTCGCCGGTTACCATCATCGTCGAACAAAGCGTGATCATTCGCGGCACCGTGGTCGATCCGGACGGTAATCCCGTCTCCGGCGCATCGGTCACCCCCACCACGGGAAACAGCTATGGCCTCTCAGGCGACACCAGGTTCGATGTCCTCACCAACTCACGCGGCCGCTACGAGATTCGTCTGCCCGCGAGCGATCAGTTCACATATTCTCTCCTCGCCCACGATGGCGCTTTCAGAGAGTGGCGAACGTGGGCAAACGGCCTGACAAAACCGCTCAGCATCCCACCGGGGCAGGTTATCGAGGACGTGACCATCCGGCTCATCCGTCCCGTAGTAGTCACGGGACGTGTTCTCGACAAACGAGGAAAACCGATTGCCGGATTCGAGGTAATCGCCCATGCCGCTGACAAGCGTGGCAACGGTTACTTTGATCCGCGGGTGGAGGCCGATCAAAACGGCCGGTTCAGTCTCGCTCATGTACGGCCCGGCAAGCACTATATCATCGCATGGGATAAGCACCCTCCGTTTATTTACATGGACAAGCATCCTGAAGCATTGCCCAAAAACATGTTCCGGATTGTAACACTGAATGCTGGTGAAACAAAGACGAATATTGACCTCGTCGGCTGGGGCGAGCAAGAAATATTCCGCTCCATGAATGAATTCACCCGGAGGACGGGAATACACTAACGGCACGCACACGGTTCAACAGGGAAAAGGGGCTGATCCGTCAGCCCCTTTTTTTTAAGTGTCCGGAAAAAATGGGTGGACGGTGTCTTATACGCTCACCGTCCACCCATATCCGCTTGTAGTTCCGGTCAGATTCGGTCCCGTTCGATGGTCTGCTGGTAGCCGCTCTCACGGTAGGCGATCATCGGTACCGGGTGAAGTCCCTGACGGTGGTATGATTCCATGACAATCGGCCCGGTGTCGGCATGAAGCAGCGCGGACTCGATGATCTCGTTGGCGGCGATCAGGTCGAGGGAACGCTGGGCAGCCGCAAGGGCCCCGGTGTCGAGCAGGGCCGCCTTCGCCGCCGACCGCTTGAGAGCGTCCACACTCCTGAGCACTGATGGTATTCGCTGCTCCGCGCGGGCCATCTGGTCCAGTGCGTACACCCACTCACCGCCATCTCCGCCCGGCAGGACTCCGCCGCGATGGAGTTCGTCGAATAGACGCGCCATCTCGTAATCGCCCTGCACCGAGTGGTCGTCATCGGCAGCGTACCGGGTGTTGAAGTGGAATCCACCACGCACTCCCGATGCGATGAGTGTCGCCACTATCTGCTCGATGTTGGTGCCGTGATGGTGATGCCCCATGTCCACAAGCACGCCGCCGGTATCACCGACAAGCATTGACAGCTCGCGGGCGGTGCCCCAGTCCGGCACCGAGGTGCTGTATGTCCCCGGTTCGAACACCTTGTACTCGAAAAGCACGCTGTCGAGAGCGTCCTTAACGGTGTCCGGTACTCCTTCCCAGAACGCCGACACGCTCTCCCGCATGAGCCCGATCTTGTCTCGCAGATCACGCTGGCCCGGGTAGTTGGTGCCGTCGGGCCACCAGAGACTCAGGACACCGTTGCCCACCTCGGCTGCTATCCGCGCTCCGAGTATGGTCTGCTCGATGTACCGTGTGCGAATCTCCGGGTCCTGAGAGGTGAAACTACCATCGGCGGACCCCGCAAGGAAGTATGTCGGGCTGACAGACCCCGTGGTGAGCCCCTGCTCCGCGAGTTCATTCTGGACCACCCGTGCTCGTTCGATGTCCGCGGTCATGCCATCATCACCGTAGAACCAGAGCATGTGCTGCCCGACAGTGGGTGTCGATTTGGTGAGGGAGTGCACCACACCGGCATCGCACGCGATCTCGCCGGATGTTCGCGCCACACCACCTGAGCCCTGCCCCTCGAATCGACCGCCGCCGCCGAACCCTTCCCAGAACTGCCATGCCGGGATGTCGAGCGTAAACCGTGTCGCGACATCCACCGCATGCTCTACCGCTTCTTCGCCGAAGGTCGCCCGCAAATATTCCAAACCCCTCGAACGTATTCCGTCGAGTTCGTGTGCCATGTTCCGTTCCTTCCACCTTGGTTCGTTCTGATGATGAGCGCCGGTCACTTTTCCGTGGCCCGGCCCTGTGTGTAATTACTCTTCCGGCACCCCGATGATCCTCGGGGCGCACCCATTTTCTCCACCAGATATCATGACAGCGCCCGGACAACCTCCTCACGCCCGCGGAAATATACGGCAGTCTTCCCGACAAGCTCGTCCAGCTCCGCGGGATCGGGCGTTCCGAACATCGCGGGATAGGGATCACCGCCGGGCCCCAGTGGCTCTGGCGTCGCGAAGCATCCCTCGCGGTTGTACCCGACAAGGTACAGCGCCATGATCAGCGTGTCCACATCCAGCGAACCTTCGCCGAGCGCGCACCGGTTGGAGTCGGCAAGGTGCAGGTTCACAAGCCGTTCACCGGCCTCAAGTATCGCCTCGCCGATGTGGGATTCCTCGGTCTGCATGTGATAGACATCGCCGTTGATGTGCTGCACTCCGGGATGGCCGACCGCGTCGATGTACTCCAGAGCATCCCGCACCGTGTGGCAAAAGCTCACCTCGGCGGAACGGATCGGCTCCACTGCTGCCGGGAGACCGTGCTCGACGAAGGCTGCGGCAGCGATCCGAAGGGTTTCCACTGACCGTGCGAACTCGCTTGCGTCGTACGGCTGCGGGCGTCCCACAGCACCCGGCACCACGAGCATATATGAGGCTCCAAGATCACCCCCGAGTTCGGCGTTCCTGCGGATATAGTCGATTGCGTTCTGCCGCGAGATCCCGCGATTGCTCGACAGGTCGTTGTCGGCGGAGAACATGCCGCAGATGCCCGCCACCGTGATGCCGTGGTCTCCGAGGATACGCTCCACTTTACGGGGATGATAGCCGAGATCGTCGCCGTACCGGTTGCCGTGAAGCTCGATGTAGCGGATGTCGTGACGCGCAAGTCGGGCCGCGGACTCCGCGAGGGATTCCAGTCCGAATCCCCAGTTGCTCCATGACAGGTTCAACCGTGCGGCGAACCGTTCGGGATGCTCCCGCCTGGCACGGATGAACCGTTCCCTGATGCGTTCGTTCTTCTCCTCGAAATGCTGAAGCTCCATCATCTCCCCCTTATCACCGCCGGAGATCAATCCGTCTTGATCCAGACAGGCGCGGATGAGAACCAGAGCACCATGCCCACAGCCATGAGCCGTGCATGCAGTGTCCACGGGATCACCTGATACAGCACAAAGAACGAGGGCACGACCGTAAGCAGCAGCCCCGTGATCGACACAAGTATCGCAATCGCTTTCATGAGGACCTCCCCGCAACGGGCACGCTTCGCAGCCGTTGCTCGATGTAGCTTCCAACCGTATAGATGATGACTGTCAGGAACCATGCGGGCAGCCCCATGAAGAATATCTCGATCGGCAGCATGAACACGATGGCGAGACTCCCGACCCAGGCGACCGCGGCTGACCAGTTGAACAGCATGCCCGTCAATTCTGCGCGATCGGTGGTCAGTCCGAGACGCGGGAACAACCAGAACTCGGCGAAGATCACACCGCCCATGGGCATGAGCACCAGCCCGTACAGAGCCACGAAATCGAGGAACTTCATTACGAGCGCGGGGAAGCAGGCAGCGATGGTGGTCACAAGTCCCGCGACGAGTGTCACCTTCCAGCGTTTCCAGTTGGGTGTGGCAATCTGGAGTGCGAGCCCGGACCGGTAGAGTGTCGGATTCGCGGTGGTCCATCCGGCTACCACTACGCAGACGGCACCGGCAAATCCCGCACCCATGAAGGCGATAGGGCCGGGAGCCACTGAGCCCAGAGCCGCGGCACACAGGATGCCCGAAGCGATCCAGGCGACAAAATGCCCGAGGTACATACCAGCGGCGGATGCGAATCCGTACTTCCATGACCGGGCATACCGGAAGATGGTGGCGTCCGACATGCCGATGTGCATCGCAAGGTTGCAGAACCAGGCAAAGAAGACGACGTGCCAGAACGTGAACTTCGACTGGCCCGCGACAACGTTCCCGGTCCAGATTTTCTCGTTTGCGACCCGCCAGAAATCACCAAGCGATGTGCAGCCGAGCGAGGGCAATACCGCCACTCCCGCCGCGATGAACACGAACAGCATCCACGGTGCGCAGACCTTGGCGAACCGCGACAACTTCTCGAATCCGAGGACGGCGAGCAATGTCACCACTGTCCCGACACCAAACACGGTCAAAACCCACGTGATGCTCGTCGGGTATCGGTCTGTGAGTGATGGCAGGGGCATGTTGAAGGGCAATCCCACCGCGGTGGCGGCCACTGATATCATGGAGCCCGCAAGCAAGCAGAATCCCAGTGCGTTCACGATGCTGTAGATGTAGGTGAGATACGGGCCGCAGATCTTTCTGAGCTGCCAGTAGAGCGTCAGCCGCTTGGACACGGCAATCGGTGCGCAGATAAAGGCCCAGCTCAAGACCGCCAGCAGGTTTCCGAGGAGAAGCCCGAGGATCAGGTCCCGCGCCGCGACTCCGTGCACCACGAACAGCGGCCCGATAATGAACTCCGTACCGGCGACATGCTCCCCGGCATACATGCCGAGAAAGCTCCAGATTCCGTGCAGCTTGTCATCCGTCACCGGCTCACGATCAAACTCGTACATTGAGTCGAGCCGATCGGTAAGCGTGTGCGTTTCAGCGCTGTCCATGCGCCCTCCTTCAGTGATGAACGTGATCAATAGTGTTCGATATTGTCGACAATATTACTTGCCATCATTAAACGGCCTCTGCCCGGCCCATACAATGGGCGAGTGAGACGGGAGGATTCTTGCCACACCAGACCATACCAACGATATTGTCTACAGCACAAAACGGGCTTTGCTCGTTAGACGATGGCGATTGCTCCGTCGGGCCGGATGCTCAGTTCGTGGCAGGCGCCGGAGCCGAATACCGCGTCCATGCGTCCGATATATCCATCTACCATCGCATGGGGCACGAATGCCTGGATGGTGCCTGCGAATCCGCCGCCGTGCACCCGCCATGCGCCGTGACCGCGAAGGATGTCCGCGCTCAGCGCCAGGGCAACCGACACCGGTTGTTCATCGACCGTCGCGCTCCGGTAGCAGTTCTGCAGGAGCATCCACGAGCTTCTGCCGGAATCGATAATCAGTTCGAGGAACGCGGGAACATCCGCACGCTCCAGAGCCGCGACCTGATCGAGCACCCGCAGATCGTCGTCGAAGAAATGAAGCGCCCGCAGCAGCGCACGATCAGACAGGTTTCCGTGGAGTGATGGCAGTCGGTCGAGGAACTCTTCTTTCGAGAAATCGCGGAGAACATCACCGCCGAGAGCACGTGCCACCGACACCATATCGGTGTGGCATGCCGCGTACTCATGGGTCAGATCGGCATGGCTCGCACCGGTCTTGACTATGACAAGCGAAAGCCCGCTTGCCGCGAAGTCGAACTCTACCTTCCTGACCTCCGGATGGCCGGGATCGCGGAAATCGATGGTGACGAATCCGCCCACAGCGCTGGTTGTCTGGTCCATCAGTCCGCAGGGCTTGCCGAAATACTCCCGTTCGGCGTACTGGCCGATCAATGCGCATTCGAGGGCGTCGACAGCACCGTCGTTGTAGAGGTAATTGAGGATGGTCGCGATCAGCACCTCGAACGCCGCGGAGGAACTGAGCCCGGAACCGTCGAGCACCATGCTCGTGACCGTGGCCTCGAATCCGCCGATCCGCCGACCCATCTCACGCATGCGGGCGCACACACCCCGGATGAGCGACTGCGTTGTGTTCCGCTCATCCTCCCGGACCGCGAGGTCAGCGAGGTCGATTTCACACCGCGGATATCCGTCCGACTCCACGACTATCTTCGCGCTGTCGGTCTTCCCTGCCGCGGCGATGACATCGAGATTCACCGCTGCGGCAAGCACATGGCCGTGGTTGTGGTCGGTGTGGTTCCCTCCGACCTCCGTCCGTCCCGGCGCGCTGAACAGCCGGACATCGTCATGGTCACCGAACAGTGCCGTGAACCGCGTCAGAAGCCGTTCGTACCGGTCCCGCTGCATGCGCACGCTATCATCATCCGCACCGTACAGACGTGTGAACATGGATGTCATGGATTCCCGGTCCAGACCGGCTGTCAATTCCTCTGCTCGCGGCATCTATCACTCCTCAATAGTATTGGTGTACACGGAAAGCAACGCTCACAAGATACACGTAATCCGCTGGGCGGGCAAAGCCCGTTTTGCGATGAAGACATTTTTCGTTGATATGGCCTGGTGTGAGATGGACTCTCCCATCACACTCCCCACTGTGTGGGCGGGCAAAGCCCGTTTTGCGATGAAGACATTTTTCGTTGATATGGCCTGGTGTGAGATGGACTCTCCCATCACACTCCCCATCGTGTGGGCGGGCAAAGCCCGGATGCGGGGAATCGTTAAGTATTCATGTCACGGAAGTGAACCACCCCGATCCCGAAGTCGCAGTATCACCATCTCAGCCCCCTAACCCTCGTTCCCTTGCGCTTCGCGGCTCTCCGCTTTCGCTTCGTGTCCCCCTGAGGGGGCAAGGGAAGGTGTGGCGATGTATGGTTTTCCTGTCCCCTTTGGGGGAAGGATGTCCGAAGGACAGGAAGGGGGTGGGCAAAGCCCGTTTTATGATGCAAATATTTTATCGTTGAAGTGGTCTGTTGTGGCGAGGTCTCTTCACTCACACTCCCCCACTGTGTGGGGTCAGAATCGGAACAGATAATTAATCTTCAGTATCGCCGTGTTTTGCAGACTCCTGAAATCATCGTCTTCGTCCAATATTTCATTATACACGATAAAGCAGTCACTTCCGCTCTTGGGTATCCAGTGGAATCGGGCGTTGAACTGGACCTCGTTCGTCTCGTTGTTATATTGGGCGTACATACTGGTCGAAATACGGGTGGAAAGGTTCAGGAGCAGTTTACCGCCCATTTCCCGTGTCAGGAATGATCCCTTGTCTCCGAGCGACACCTCGTTATAGGTGAAATCCCCCGATATGCCCACAAACCGGTTGAGCTTACCCAGGACCCCGGCCGAGAAATTGGTCCGTTCACCATCGAAGTAATCACCCCACATCGTGGAGAGATTACACGATATCAGTCGGCTTGAACTTGTCTGAAACGTGGCGTTTTTGTTCCACCATTCGTACCCGCCCTTGGGGAGTACGACATCACCGAAGATAGTGAAATCCTCATCGAGATATTCGTATGTCTCATGGAGATTGAACATGAATACGTCGTTGTTCCGTGTTTCAAATCCGAAGAGGGTCGGTCGGTAATTCCTCGTGAGCAGACGGTTATCCATATCCGTGGTATAGGCCACCCAGACGGGCTTGATGTAGAGTCTCCTGATGGACGGCAGCGGTGTCCGCGGCAGGAGCTCGATGACATACTTCGAAGTCCTGATACCCGTCCGGGGCACATATCCCATCTCGGAATTGTAGTTTTCGCCGATTTGGTTGTAAAAAGAGGTTATTTCCAGACTGTCGTTGACGTAGCGGAGAGCCGCCTGCAAGTTCATATCAGTCTCTTCAGATGCGTCCGGCGTAAGACTCCCGGTAGCGTATGCGCTGAACTCCAGGTTCTTGTCCCCGAGGAACCGATCGGTCCTGAACATGGCGTCGAGGCCATACGTAAGGTTTTCGTGGTCGGTATCTTCCAACCGGTGGGCGGCCATGATCCCGACAAAGGACTTGCTGAAGACATTCCGTTTGAGACGGGCCACTGTATACGTGGCGGCGGGCTGACCGTGGCCCTCCCCCGTGCGGATCGCAAACGCGCCGAGTTCGTATTTGCCGATGATACCCGACAGTTTCCCTCCCGCCTGGATCGGCACCTGCCTGCGGTCGGCGGTGAGCCCGATACGACGGGAGTAGAGCAGGGGTGCGTCACGAACGGATGATCCGAAACTGAATATCTGCCGTCCTTCGAGAAAGAAGTCCCGCTTCTCGGGATAATTGAGTTCGAAACGGGTCAGGTTGATCTTCTCACGGTCCACATCCACTTGCGCGAAATCGGTATGCGACGTGAGATCGAGCGTGAGATTGGACGTTATGCCGTACCGGGCATCAAGACCGTACTTCACATCGTCGACAATCACGCCATCGATGTTCTCGCGACCGGTAAGCATAAACGGCTTTATTTCGACCCGTCTGCCGCTTTGCACATCCCTGAGCCCGGTGAGCAGTCCATATTTGGATATCTGGTCGATGCCATCGTTGTAGCTCCAACCGGTCCAGAGTATCTCCTCGTAAGATCGCGCCACTATCCGGCGAACATTACATCGCCACGTCTGCACCGCGGTATTGGGGAACCGCAGCGTTTTGAACGGGATGACAATCTCCGTGGACCAGCCCTCGCCAGTGATGACGGATGAGGCGTACCACACCCCGTCCCAATCCTCGTTGATGGGGCTCCCGGCCGATGACACCTGGATCTCGCCATCCAGCATTGCGCCGTTTGGATTCACCCCGAAGAAGAACGCGGTGCGCTGATCATTGTAAGGATCGATGGCGATGCAGACATTGTCGTCCCGCTCGATCTCGCCATCCCGCTTTAATTCACGGCGGATGATTCTCTCCGGCTCGCTGTCGAAGCACTCGATCCCGACATAGAGGGCCTCACTGTCATACAGGATACGGACCGTGGTTCTCCGGCTGGGCTCGGCACCGGCGACGGGTTCCCGCTGACGGAAGTCATCCATGACCGTTGCCGCTGACCATGCCGGTTCGGTCAAATGCCCATCCCGCTTGACAGGGCTGTCGGCACGGTGCGCGGTAATGGACTGCTCCCCGACAGGCGCACGTCCGGCGGCAATACCGTCCCCGCCTGCGACAACCCGGACAATCATTGGGCCATCCAGGTCGAATCCATCGGCGGCGGCATTCCATTCGATCCTGCGCGTTGAGCCGGGCGGCACCGATGATCCCGTGTCTCCGGTTATCCCCGCAAGCCCTGATTCATACGTATCGCCGCCATCCACCGACACCTGCATGGAAACCGGCAGCGGCGTAACGCCATCCAGATCGTAGTAAATGATCAGCCGACCATCGTCGATGCGATAAGCGCGGATGTGTGTAATGGGGTCATCGGCCTGGACATCGGCACATATACCGGTCCCGGTACAGAGCATCGCAAGCAGTCCGAGTGTTACCGCCACAATTTTCAATCGTCAACCCTCAATGCTATATCCCGCATGAATGGCGCCACGGCGTTCGGCATCCGCGACGATGACAAGTCATCCCGCCCTGAATGAAACGTCCGCGCATGTCACGCTGTCGTATCCGTCCACGACTCCAGCCACTTGTATCGGTCCGGGAGATATGCGGATTTCGTCGCTGACGCTATTTCGCTCAACTGCGCGAGGCGTTCCTTTTCGCGGAGAGAAAGCGCCGGGGCGTAGACCGACGCGAGGTTGGTCGTCAGTTCGTCCATGCTGTTCATGGCTGGCATGGTTGTGTCGATTTCCTCGCGCGCATAGACATGGCGTAGCATCGCCTGGGCGATATCGACATCCGTATTCTCGAAGAATCCCTTCTCGCGGGCAAGTTCTACCATGGAGTCGCTCCCCATCGGCTTGATACCGAGGATGCCCAGGTCCAGTCGCTCGCACCGAGGGATCAGCGCGGAATGATCATTGGGCGGGAATGTGTCCTTACCGACCCAGCCCGTATTGTGATGAAAATTGTAGATGATCATTACATAATCAAGCGTATCGGTATACCGGTCAAGATAGCCCATCATGGCATCCACATCATGAGAAACGACACCGATCGCCCTGATCTTGCCCGCTTTCTTCATGCGTTCCAGACAGTTCATTCTGTCATCGTCAACCGTGAACAGACGGTAGAGGTCGATGTAATCGGTGGCGAAATCAGCGAGCGTGTCGTCGATCTCCCGATCCAGCATGTCGGTACTTTTCACCGCGCACAGGGAAATTACCACCTCTGTACGGAATCCCCTGATGCTTGCACCCATGGGCTTGAACTGCTTGTACCCGCTGTGATCGTAGACATCGAAGAGGTTGATGCCGCTCTCGTACCCGAGCTTGATAATAGCGTCGCGCTTACGAGGCCGTGCGATGAGTTCGGGCATCACATGTGATCCAAAACTGAGCCGTGAGACCGGTATGCCGGTCTTGCCGAATATCCTTCGCGGCATCTCTCCGGTTGGTACTTTCGCCGAGTGCTCATCCTTCCGAACAAACGCAGCGCACCCGGCAAACGGTGCCGCGATTCCGGCAGTCCCGACCGCCTGTATGGCAGCACGTCGTTTCATACTCGCCCCAATCAGCATGGTTTCAGCTTATGCAAGAAACACGCACATGCAATCTAATACCGTCGCACGCATCCACGAATCCATCATGCTTTCATCCTTCTATAACTTCAACAACTTCCGATGCACATGTCAACCTGTTTCTTCACCGGGATGTTTCAATCGTGTATGGTGTGTTGCGATGAATTACACGTATCGGTTCCATGCCCATACCGAAGGATTGCTGTTGCTTCTGAAACGAAAGGATGTTACATATATCATGCTTGGTTTCACCGGCACAGATACACGCAAGCGGCTGTATGTGCAGCAAATCCTCGAAATGGGCTCGGACACCGGGCGGATCACGGTCACCATGTCAAAACCGGCTGCAAACATTCTCGCGGGAGTCCTGTCGGCTTTCATCATCGCGATACTGGCGGCATCATGCCTGGTGGAGGATGATAAGAAACCGGACCGGGAAGAGCCGGTCGTGGACTGTTATGACATGGTTGCCGTCGAAAACGATGCGATTGTCGAAGCATCGGGCATCGCGTCTTCACGGGCGAATCCCGGAGTGCTGTGGACCCATAACGACTCCGGGGAAGGGGCATTTCTGTATGCGGTTGCCGAGGACGGCGAAGATCTGGGACGGTTCTCGCTGACGGAAATCGAAGCCCGTGACCTGGAGGACATCGCGGTCGCGCCCGGACCGCTTGATGGCGTTTCGTTCCTGTACATCGGGGACATCGGGGACAATGACACACAACATGACTCGATCCGTGTGTATCGGATCCCGGAGCCGTACGTTCCCCTGGACCGGAAACCGGTCGATGTAGCTGTTACCGGCACGGAAACGATCACCCTGATCTATCCCGACGGGCCGCACAATGCCGAAACACTGCTGGTCGATCCGGTCAGCATGGACATCTACATCGTCACGAAACTGGAATCACGTGCCGATGTCTACCGCGCGTCATACCCGCAGTCGGCATCCGGGGCCGACACCCTAGAATACATAACGACCATTCCCATCGCACTGGTGACCGCCGGAGACATATCGCCATCGGGTGATGCCGTACTGCTGAAAAACCTCGAGACAGTCTATCGCTGGCCACGGCAGCCGGGGGAAACGCTCGAACACGCGCTTGGACAGTCACCGGAAACGATGCCGTATATCCCCGAGGAGCAGGGAGAAGGCATCGGCTGGGACTTACCGGGCACGGGATATTTTACGATCAGCGAGATGAACGGGAATCCGCCGGTGCACCTCTACCACTATTACCCCGACTTATGCGAGTGAGGCATGTCACCGGCCCGGCAGGCCGACACTGTTGTTGCCTCGTGTAATCTCCGCAAAATCCACCTCGGGATTGACCACTACACTGCATTCCCCGGCGCGTGTCCCTGCGGGCATGGAAAGCCGCACGGTCACCGTCTTCGGCACATAATCGCTGGGCGCGGCAAGTGATGGTATGCTCGCACGTGCGAGTATTTCGTTGTCACTATCGACAAGCGCGACCTCGCTCTCCCCGGTTTTCACCGAACCGAGACTGTGCACCGTCACCGACACCGTGGTACCCCGGATGGTAACATCATCGGCGCCGATACCCAGATCGGGGCGCTTCCAGTAGGGCGTTCCTCGCTTCTTCAGCTTCAGTTTCACTACTGTCGTCTGTTTCGGCGGGAACGTCAGTCCTTCCCGGTGAGGGTTTTCGGCCCCTTCCCCGGTCCATCCGTGTTGAACCAGTCGATCAGATCGCTGTTCTCACCATTCCGGGCGATTTCGTCTCGGTAGGCGGCGGCACGCGCGGTCAGGTCAGTGACGATCCCGGGATTGCCCGCCGCGACATCATACTGTTCCGAGGGATCATGCTCCAGATCGAACAGGAGCGGCTCGGCCAGCGTTTCGGCAAACCGTGTGCCGAGGTGATACTTCCCCTCGGGGTAGCGAGTGATGGTAAAGTGGAGCTTCCATTTTCCCTGCCTGATCGCGCGGAGTTCATCACCCATATAATAGTATATGGTCCGTTCAGGATCGTCCTCTCCCTGCCAGACCGGTGCGAGATCGATACCATCGTACGGTCGGTCGGTGGGCTGCTCGACACCGGCGAGCCGAAGACAGGTGGGGAACAGGTCATATAGGTTGCCGACACTCCGGCAGACCGTATCGGCGGGAATCCTGCCGGGAAATCTCGCGATGAACGGCACCCGCATTCCGCCCTCCCACGTGTCACCCTTGCAGCCCGTAAGCAAGCCGGATGTTCCACGCGGCACCGTTTTGTAACTGGCAGGACCGTTATCACTGGTAAATACGACCAGCGTATTGTCGCTGAACCCGAGCCGATCGAGTCCGTTCAACAGCTCGCCGACACTCCAGTCGATCTCCTCGACAGCGTCACCATAGTCACCATTGCGTGATTCCCCGGCGAACTGCTCCGACGCATAAACCGGCACATGCGGCATGGTATAGGGCAGGTAGATGAAGAACGGCTGGTCGGCCGCTCGTTCCATGAAGGAGAGCGCCTGCTCCGTGTAGCGTCTGGTCAGTGTCGTCTGATCAACCGGATCCTCGATGATAGTCCCGTTCTCGAACAGCCGGAAATCGAACATGTTGTTACTGTGCATGAGTCCGTAATAATGGTCGAATCCGTAGCGGTCGGGACGGTATTCCGGTTCGCCGCCCAGGTGCCATTTTCCGATGCATGCAGTTGTGTATCCGGCATCTTTCAGCGCCGCCGCCATGGTGATCTCGCCATTCGGCAATCCTCGTTCATCCCCAGGGAAAAACACCCTGATTACGCCGGTCCGGACGAAATGGCGTCCGGTGAGCAGTGATGCGCGAGAAGGCGAACAGTACGGGCATGTTGCATAGAACTGGGGCATCGAGACCCCTTCCCGCGCCATGTTCACCAGATTCGGCGTCCGCACCGTCGGATGACCGCCACCCTCCCAGTCCCCATATCCCATGTCATCGGCGAAGAGCACGACGATGTTCGGTTGCCTCACCGGTGTACCTTGCGAGCAGCCGGTGAGAGCGTACGGCAGTGTCGCCGTGCCCGCGGCGGCCATACCGGAGTTCGCGAGGAATGTGCGACGGTCCATTATTTTCTCCTTCTTTGATGCGGCTGTAGTGGGAAATTATTCTGTCGCAATATAGACGAGATGGGCCGGTCCCGCTACGAAAATGGTTCGAAAGCTCACGGGAATTCACAGAGTGGCGGAAAGATAGCTTACATTACATCTCACTCTTCTTGAGAACTTTATCGAGATCACCCGGATGAACAATACGGTTCCGATACAGAGAACCCGTAGGAAAACCCTCGCATTGCTTCCTCCCCTGATTTATGCGACTGAATTGTGAAGAATTCAAATTAACAGTACTCGATGCTGTTAACAATCTGCGATCAAATTTGAAGAGTATCAAAAAATAACACTTGATCAGGAATCCATAGGTGAAAAAAGGACAGACTGAACGTCGAGCCGCCAGTCGAAGATTCCCTAGAAGCGGGCCGAGAATACCCGGTCTGGTTATCATGTTAGGATTGGGAGGATAACATTATTCTAAGGCAGATCAATCGCACGTCTCAAAATTTTCATGGGTATACACAAAACATGTCGCATCCCACTCACGCACATGGTATGTAAAGGAGGACAAAATCATTACGGAGGGATCACACGCAAGAAGAAGCATAAAAACCAGGGGCAGGGTTATTATGCTTCTTCGATTACAATCGACTGTGTCGGACATACATAGGCACAGGCGCTGCACCCTATACAGACTTCGGATACAGTGTCAAATGGTGTTTGTACTTTTCTTCTTATTCCCCGTTCTGCAAAATTGATCGCATTTCTTTCGCTGACTTCAGCGCAGACCCGGACACATAAACTGCACAAGATACAATCAGATTCATTCCGTTTTCTCAGCCGAGTGCTTTCAATTCCGTACTCTTGGGCCAGTTTTACTATCTTTTCAGAATTCGGCGCCTGGGCCAACATCAATTCCAACATTATCTTTCTTGTTTTTCTTACTCGTTCAGAGTCGGTTTTAATAACCAGTCCTTCGGTGACTTTGTACACACATGATGCCTGCAGGCTCGGCCTGCCGCCACTTACAATTTCCACCAGACACAGTCGGCAGGCTCCATAGGGTGTCAAGTCCTTGTGGTAGCAGAGTGTTGGAATATTAATTCCGTTTTCCAGCGCCACCTCAAGAATAGTTGCACCGTCTTCCGCTTCAAGCGCTTTGTCATCAATGACGAGTTGAACCATTTGTTGTACCTCAGGGGATAAAGTTCGCAGTGAGATATTGAAATAATTCAAGGAGTGTACAAAGAATCGAAACCATACGTTTCATCATCACTGGTATAGGTGTAGATAATCCGCACATCAGGATTACCCGTAAACAGCGCCAGAATGGTCTCGAGAATGTCTCCCAAAGGAATCATATCCGGATGGTTTCGGTTGAAAATGGTTGTCGATGTTGTTCCTTCTCCCTGTTTCGATTCGATCTTTAGGCTACCGCCGGTCTGTTCTGCTGACTGGGCTAATAATGAAAGCCCAAGACCCACTTTTTTATCCGGTTTCGTCGTAAAAAATGGATCACGGACATTTTTGACAGTTCCACTGTCCATACCGTCGCCATCGTCGTCGATTATCAGGGTAACGCGATCAACCTCTTTATCTATACACAACTCAATTTTGAGTGTCTTGGCCCTTGCCCTGATTGCATTTTCCGCAATGTCGAGAATATGAAGAGACAGGTCTTCCACGGTCACTCAATTCCATAGTTGTCTGCCGTCCAACCCCAAAAGTGCCTTTTTTATTTCCATAGTTGAGATATCGCTCAACATGAATGATGTGAAGGCTTTGCCAATATCCGTCAAAACATGTGCATCCGATGACCGTAGTACCGGGTAGTTGATATTTCCGAATTTGTCCTGTTGTTCTTTGGAACAGGCATCCGATATTTCAACTGCATCCAGATGCAGATTTTCAGGAATAAATCCTAATTGCCCGATCAGACTGTTCGAGGCCCGGTCGATATGAGATGCCACTGCTAATCCATCAAATTCATGGATATGCCCGACAACATCTTCGACAGTCAGGTCAGTTGCGCCAATAAGCAGCTTCTCGTTTATGCCAAGAATGCTGTCATGCTCATCAACTATCACCTGTTCGCCAAAGAAGTCCTCTTTATTTTCACCGCTGAGATTGTCATATACAATACGCTGCATATTCATGAGAGACGCGTTCGTATCGAATAATCCAAGTATATGGACTTCCTCGCGTGAGGTTATTTCCATTCCGGCAATTACTTTCAGACCTGCGTTTTCTCCTGCTTTTTGAGCCGCGCTGACATTTTCAGAAGCGTTGTGATCACATATTCCGATACCGTCAAGTTCTCTTTCTTTTGCATATCTGATAATCGCGCTCGGAACCATGGATAATTCGCCGCATGGAGACAGACAAGTATGGACATGCAGATCAAGTTTATACAATTTCAGCATGGCTGATTAACCACTTATCCCCAGTGCATACAACCTGCCGACCAACTCGAAAGTTGTCATGGAGCTGATTAAAACCGGGACGTTTTCTTCCCCCGCCTTCAATAGCGTTTCCTCCGGAACCTCTCTGCCTGAAACGATGATTATGCCAGCCAGTTCTTTCATGCTCGCTATCGCGACAATGTTCAGGTGTATATGAAGAGTAACCCAGATATTGCCTTCTTGAGCGTTTGCAATAACATCACTTAACAGATCGCTCGCATATCCGCCCGTGACCTCTCTGTTCAATTCCGACGCGCCGGTTTTCACATCAAGGCTCAACGTGTCTGCAATCTCTTTCAGTGTCATTTTTCCATCCCGGTTGTACTCACCGAAAACTTGAGTTCAATACTGGTCCCCTTTCCGGGGGATGTATCGATCTTCATTTCATCCGAGCATTTTCTAATATTATACAAACCCATACCCGCGCCGAAACCGAGATCTCTCACCCAGTCCGGTGCGGTCGAATACCCTTGGTGCATGGCTTTTTCAATATCCTCGATTCCAGGGCCTGTATCACTTGCTACAATGACAATATTGTCCGGATCCACTTCGGCAGTCAATTCACCACCGGGAGTATAAATGACTATATTCATCTCTGCTTCATACGTGGCGATTGCTATTTTCCGTATAATATTTTTATTATACCCCAGCCTTTTCAATGTTTTTTTCAGTGAGCTGGCTCTTTCACCCGCATGCTTAAAATCATTCCCTATTATCGAATAACGTAACTTCAATACAGCGTGTTCAGCGACAATATCTTCGAAAAGATGACTCACGCGGTAGGTATGGATTTCTTCTTTGCGGTATTCCTCCTGCATCTTTTTAAGGATGCATCTGATGATATCACCTTTTGTTATCACACCGACAAGACTCAGGTTCTCATCGATTACGGGGATACAATTGTAGCTATATTTCCCGAACTTGTTTAATGCCTCGACAAATGATGAATAATCGAATAAGGTCTTAACCTTACGCGACATCTTGGCTGACACCTCACACTCATTTTCTCCGGCAGACAGCCATTTTATGAACTCCGTAATACTGATAAATCCGACTACTGTCCCATTTTCAGAAACAGGTACACCCGATAATCTTTTTGACTGGAATATTTCTCCAAGCTCACTCATTTTCATTTCAGGACTGACTACTATAACATCCGTAGTCATACCCTGACTGACTTTCAGCTCATAGATAAATTCCTGAATTTCAGTAATCTCGTTCTCATTTTTCACGTACTAATCATCCCGGATATCGACACAATCACTCAGTCCATTAGCATACAATATTCCACATGCCTTAAACATATGCATTTCGGTATATAAAAGGGGGATTTCTTTCTCTTTTGCAAGATCGATAGTGGATTGTTCCGGCTTCTTGCCATGAACAAAACATATCGCCGCGGCCTCGACCATTTCAGCGGATCGAACAACCTGTGCGTTTGTAAGTCCTGTAATAAGAAGAGCTTCGGATTTTGTATAAACCAGTACATCGCTTAAGAGGTCGGAGCAGCTTCCCATGGAGATATCCCGATCGAGAAAATCAGACCCCCACGCGACCTCTGCATTTAAAAGAGTCTGTATTATATGCAGTTTCACAATATTTCCTTCTAATAATCACTCGACAAAAACTGCCTCGAATTTGCATGTTTGCAGACATATGCCACATTTGTCGCATTTTTCCTGCGTGATCGAATGTGGTTCCTTTTTATTTCCGGAAATTGCCTTAACCGGACATTTTATCGCACAGAGGGTGCATCCTGTACATTTATCTTGATCTATTCCGTATGTAATCAATGCCTTGCAAACCTTGGCGGGGCATTTTTTATCCCGCACATGAGCCTCGTATTCACTCCGGAAAAAGCGTAAAGTGCTGATGACCGGATTGGGAAGTGTCTGTCCCAGTCCGCACATCGACGCTTCTTTTACGGCCTCAGACAGTTCTTCCAGCAGATCAAGTTCTTCTTCTTCGGCTTCCCCATTGCAGATCCGCTCCAGGATACCCAGCAGAGCGGCACCACCCTCACGGCAGGACATGCATTTGCCGCAAGACTCGTCACAGGTAAAATTCAGAAAATACTTGGCTATATCGACTATGCATGTGTCTTCATCGATTACGATCATTCCGCCGGATCCCATGATCGCTCCGGCCTCTTTCAGCCGTTCATAGTCGACGGGGAGATCTATGAGTTCCTCGGGGATAAAGCCACCTGACGGTCCACCTGTCTGGACAGCTTTCAACTTCTTATTCCCGGGTATTCCTTCGCCAATATTATATACCATTTCCCTGAGCGATATACCCATCGGAACTTCTACAAGGCCCGCATTATTGACATTGCCCGCGAGTGAAAACACTTTCGTTCCACGGCTTTCTTCGGTTCCTATTGAAGAGAACCATTCCGCTCCCCAGTTAATTATTAATGGGATATTCGCCCATGTTTCCACATTATTGATGTTTGTCGGACAATTCCAAAGGCCGGACCGAGCCGGGAATGGGGGTTTCTGCACCGGTTCGGGGATTTTACCTTCCAGCGAACGTATAAGGGAGGTCTCTTCGCCACATACAAATGCACCCGCTCCCTGAAATATTTCAATATCGAAATCAAACCCGGAGTCAAAGATATTTTCACCAAGCAGACCGTATTCACGAGCCTGCTCAATAGCCATTACAATTCTTGCGATTGCAAGTGGATATTCAATTCTTGCATAAATATAGCCCTTTGATGAGCCGATAGCATATGCGCCGATTGCCATGCCCTCAATAATGACATGAGGATCTGCCTCAATTATGCTCCGGTCCATGAAGGCTCCCGGATCGCCTTCATCGGCATTACAGATAACATAGGAAGGAAGATCAGGATTATCCTTCCTCTGGCTTAATAATTCATTTCGGCAGAATTCCCATTTTTTTCCGGTTGGAAATCCAGCTCCACCACGTCCCCGAAGACCGGTATTCTTCACGACTTCAATTACTTCTTCGGAACTCATGGATGTCAAAACTTTCGCCAGCGCCTTGTAACCGTCATGCGCAATATACTCATCGATACTTTCCGGATCAGTCATGCCCCTGTTTCGTAATGCTATAAGCCTCTGATCCTTGAAAAAAGGTATATCCCGGATCTTGGGGATCGGAGTTTCTTCCCCGGTCGGGATATACATCAGAGACTGAACAGGTCTCCCTTTTAGAAAATGCTCTTCAACAAGATTGGGAATATCAGTCTCTTTCAGATACTGGTAAAAAATCCCCTCGGGCTGGGCAATCAAAATGGGGCCTTTTACACACAGACCGCTTGCACCGGTCTGGACAATCTTGACATCCCGGTCAAGCCCCTGTTTTTTTAACTCAGCATCAAGAGCATTCTTTATGTTAAGTGCACCGTTTGAGATGCAATTTGTACATGTACAGATCATGACATTCGAACGATATACCATTGTTTATACTCGCTATTTTATGAATATCACCTGATTTGCGCTCTGAGCCATATACGGCATGCAATAACAGTGAGACGACATCGCTTACATAATTCTCTCACTTCCGACCGACAATGCGTATTCCTTGACTATTGATCCGCCGACAACATGTTTTTCCATAATCTCGACAGCTTTTTCAGGATTGAGATCAACATATTTTACCGGAGGCTCACCATTCAATTCAATAGTTATCATCGGCTCACGGCTGCAATAACCGGCACAGCTTGATATTGACACAATCACATCCTTCATATCCTTTGCATCAACTTCCTCGATCAAAGCTGTCATTACCGCTCTTGCACCGGCGGCTATACCGCATGTCCCCATATGTACTATGATTTTCGCTCTTGCATTGCCTTCCCGCAGGTTGACCATGCGTTTCATCTTCTGTGCGATTCTGTCAAGATCTTCAGGCATTAATTTCTTCATGACGATATTTCCCAAGTATGTCCTGCATCATATCAGGCTTAAGATATCCGTATATATCTTCATTGATTGATATTACGGGCGACTGACCACAGCACCCGAGACAGTTAACGGATTCCAAGCTGAACAGCATATCCTCAGTACAGTTGTCAACTTTTATGCCCAATTCATTTTCGATAGCCTGCAGGATTTTCCCTCCGCCCTTAACATAGCAGGCAGTACCCAGGCACACTTTTATCTTGTTTTTACCCCGAGGTTTCAAACTGAATGAATTGTAGAAAGTTGCCACTCTGTACACAACACTTAACGGAGTATTCAGGCTTTCGGCGACTTGATGAAGGGCATGTTCCGGCAGATAATTGAAAGTCGTGTCAATTTTCTGCAGTAACGGCACCATTGAACTTTCAGTATGCGGAGTCTCATCAAGAATTTTTTGTAACTTCAGTGCATCTTCCGTGGCGGTCTTCTCTATTTTTCTTTTCTTCAACGGTTTGATTTTTTTCGCTGAGTCTAAATTAAACCGCCAACGGAGCTTGGGATCGTAGAGATTATTCGCTACGATGTTTCGAACTGTCTCAAGGAAATCAGGCATGAATATTTCCATGTCACTTTTTACTTTTACCTGACATGCCAGACGAATATTCTGACTTATTTCCTCTTTTGTGACAAAGCCTTTTTCCGTTGGAAGTAAAATGCCCCCTCCATGCAATACTTTTACTTTACAATATCCGCAACTCGCCTTCCCGGCACAGGAGGATGGCACATGAAAACCATTTGCCATAAGGCTCGAAAGAAGTGTTTCGCCGCCACGAACTGTAAATTCCTTTTCGCCGGTAATCGTGATCTTACACTCCCCGTAGTCAGCGAGGAAGCGATCTGCGAGCACCAGCAGCACTCCGAGGAGGAGCGCGATGGATGAGAGAACGAGTATGGGAGTGAGGAACACCATAATGGATCAGCTTTCAATAGTCAGTACTACAGTTCAGTATTTTACGACAGCGTCGGCATGAGAAACGATACCATAAGCCGTCAGTTCATTTCACGATGCCGGCGAACCCCATGAAAGCCATGGCCATGATCCCGGCGATGATCATGGTGATGCCCGGTCCCTCGAGCCCTTTCGGAATGGCCGAGAACTGGAGTTTTTGTCTGATACCCGCCATGGAGATGATGGCGATGGTCCAGCCGATACCGCCTCCGAGCGCGAACACCAGACTTTGCAGGTACGTATAGTCCCGGAGGACCGAGAAGAGCAATACACCCAGGATGGCGCAGTTGACCGTGATGAGCGGCAGGAACACCCCGAGCGACACGTACAGCACCGGGCTGTAGCGGTCGATGAATATCTCCACGATCTGCACGAATGTGGCGATGACGATGATGAAGACCAGGAATTGGAGGTATTCGACCTTGAATGGGACGAGGACCATGTGGTACAACGGCCAGTTGATGCCCATGGTCATGAACATCACGAAGATAACCGCCATGCCCATGCCGAACGCCGTGGGGATTTCCTTGGAGACCGCCACGAACGGGCAGATGCCGAGGAAGTATGTCAGCACGATGTTCTGCGTGAACATGCTGGCGAAGAAGATGATGAACAGATTGAGGAAATCGAACTGCATCCGTTAAGCCTCCTTCGAGATCGAGCGCAGGAGCCAGATATAGAGCCCCAGCACGAAGAATGCGCCTGGAGGCAGGATCATGATCACCCATGGTGTCCACCAGTCGCCCAGCATCGTAACGCCGAAGAGTGTGCCGAAGCCCATCAGTTCGCGGATCGCCGCGATCATCAGGAGCGAGAAGGCGTAGCCCGTGGACACACCGAACGCGTCCACAAGAGATGGCATCACCGGGTTCGAGATAGCGAAGGCCTCTGCACGGCCCATGACAATACAGTTGGTGATGATGAGGCCGACATACGGCCCGAGTGAGGCGGAAACCTCCGGGAACCATGCCTTGAGCACACGGTCCACTACAATGGTGAACGTGGAGATCACCATCATGAACACCGCCATCCGCACCCGTGAGGGGATGATACTGCGCATGGTACTGATGATGGAGGAGGATGCGCACAGGACGAAGATCACACCGAGTGACATGGCAAACGAGTTGCTGAGATTGTTGGTCACCGCAAGCGTCGAACACAGTCCGAGCATCATCCGGAAACTGGCATTGTTATGCCAGAATCCATCCATAAATATTTTCCATTCTCTGGTCTGCCGGAGTCCCACTGTCCGGACCTCCCTATCGCGTCACTCACTCCCGAGGGAGTAGTAGTTCTTGAATCCGTTGTTCAGTATCTTTTCGAGCGCCTTGGATGTCTCCGTGGCCCCGGTGATGGCGTCGAACTCGGATGGTCCCGCGGCACCGGATCGACTCATCCTGATACCGTCGGAAACCTTCTTGCCCGTGAACGATTCCTGAAATTCCTTCTCGGTGATGCGTGCGCCCAGTCCCGGTGTTTCATCCTGACGTACTATGCGGAATCCGGTGACCGTGTCGCCGTCGATAGCGACCACCATGGCAAGCGGCCCCTGGAATCCGCCGCCCGTAAGCAGAAGCGCCGAACCACCGGTTTCCGTGTCGCGGAACAGTGTAAGTCCATTCTGCTCAATCTCTTCGATACGGGTGGTATAGATGTCGATGATCTCCCGTGACACTTCGCTGTCGAACGGAATGCCGAAAACATCCAGCACCGTGCCCATGGCTGAGATCATCTCGTTCTCCGCGATCCGGGGACCGGTGAGAATATTGACCAGCGCCAGCGAAGAGGAGCAGATGACTGCCATGATGATGAGCAGTCCGATCATCCAGGGTCTACCGTTCATGCCTGGCCCCCTTTTCCGTATTTCAGGGCAAGCACGGCATCGTCGATAACCGCGGCGAACATGTTGCCGAGAAGTATGGCGAACATCATCCCCTCCGGGAAGCCGGACAGATTCCTGATCATGATGGTAACCGCGCCGATCGCAAGTCCGTACAACCATTTACCAGTCGCCGTGAGCGGTGCGCTCACCGGGTCGGTGACCATGAAAAATGCACCGAACAGAAGTCCGCCTGCCGCCAGATGGTAGAGTGGCGAGGCATAGGTTTCCGGATTGGCGAGGTGCATGGCCGCAGCAAGCGCCACCGCGCCGATGATCGTCGATACGGTCAGCCGCCAGTTCGCGATCCGTGTCCAGAGGAGGATCGTGCCGCATGCGATGATCAGCAATGCCGATGTTTCGCCCATCGAGCCGGCGGTGGTGCCGATAATCATGTCGGTGATGTCCGCGGGCACGCCGTTCTTGAAATCGATGAGCGGGGACGCCGCACTGACAGCATCACCCGACCGGACCCAGTGAAGGAATCCGCCCCAGGGACCATCAAACGGTTGCGCCCACTTCGATGCCATCGCCGCCGGGAATGTTACCGCGAGGAATACACGCCCCACGATGGCCGGATTGAAGATATTCTTGCCGGTGCCGCCGAAGACTTCCTTGCCGAGAATGATGCCCACCGCGATGCCCAGGCCCGCCATCCAGAACGGTATACTCGGCGGCAGGATCATGGGGTAGAGAATGCAGGTGACGAACATCCCCTCGGTGACCTCCTCTTTGTTGGCGATGGCGAATCCGAGTTCGATGGTGATTCCCACGACGTAGGACAGGACCACCACGGCGATGCTGCGCCATCCGAACAGGTACACGGACAGGAGCACGGTCGGTGCCACAAGCGCCATGACCACGGTCATGTAGCGCTTGAGATCGTTGTTGTCCCGGATATGGGGGCCGGTTGCGGGATTGACGAGACGTGCGGAGAAGAAGAAGGTCGAGATTGTCTCCCACGCCGGGCGAAGGCGCGACTCCTCGAAGCGCTCGTCCAACTGATCAATTATGTCCCTGAACCGCTCAATCAGTCGTTTCATCGTCACCCTTCGCCTCGTGATAAGCCGCCGCTGCCGCTTGCACACCGGTGGAAATGTCAATCTTGGATGGGCACACATAGTCGCAGATACGACAGTCGATACAGTCGTACGGACGGAATCGGAACGATCCCTCGGGATCCTCCGCCTCCATGTATTTCCAGATCAGATGGGGATAGATATCAACCGGACAGACCTCGTCGCAGTAATTGCACTGCACACAGGGCCGAACACCGCCATGACGGCCGGAACCAAGCCGTCTGGGCATGAACGGTATGAGCGATGCCATAGTCGCATGCGGGTAGCAGTCATAGTCGAAACCGGGATTGGTGAACCGCCACAACTCACGTTGCGACTCTTCACGGATCACCGAAATCGCCCGGTCATTCGGAAGAACCGGCACATCGGTGGACTCCGCCGTAATGCCGGTGAAAACATCGCCGCGAATGATCCGCCATGGGCCGAAGGAACTGTCCTTGCCGAGTGACTCCATGATATGTGAAAGCGGAGTGCCGATCCGTACACGGTACCAGCCGGGCTGTGAAATGCCGGGCCCCGCAACCATCATGATGCGATCAACCAGCGACAAACCACGTGTCAGCACCTCGGCGATCTGCACAAGATCGAAAATCCGGACGACAAGTACCGCGGGATCACGGTGTCCCTCAGGCGAAGTCAGCCGCATCCCGGCAGCATCGCGGGCAAGCAGTTCGGGATGTTCCTGGGGATAGCGGTCGGAGAGTGTCACAATCTCGGCAACATCGCCGACTCCCAGCGCCTTGAACCAACCGGCATGGGCCTTGGTGACCGCCACGATGCTCCGGGCACCGGGGAACAGCGCACCCAATACCGCAAGACCATCGGTCACAAGTCCCGGATCATCAAGTAGTTCGGGTGACCAGCGGCGATCAAGCGGCGTGGTATGCACCGCGCTCACGATGATGGTTGATATCCGGTCGCAGGCGGTTTCATCGGCGAAAAGAGTATCAAGGAGAAGTGCGCATCCGGTGGAACGAAACCGCGCAAGCAACTCGCCCCGGTCCAGATTCCACGGAGCGCGTACATGGTCCGGCGACGGTGTGACGGCATCAGTACCATCGCCTGTCACCACAACCGAATCATCCGAAACCGAAACCGTTCCGGTCAGTGGAGCGGGCAGCACGAGCCCCGAATCATCACCGGTGGTCAGCAGCGGTTCACCGGCCCGGACCGTGGAACCATCCGAAACCATCGGAATCCAGGTCTGTCCCGATAGTGATCGCGGCAGAATCACCGAACCAGGCACTGGACACGTGTCCAGCCTGGACTCAGCTACGCCCGCGAAGAGGGAAAACTTATGGCCGCCTTTGAGCTTATTCATGGGTGCTCTTGTCGTGTTGTTATATGTTAATTATCACCATTACGATTGCAATACTTGTATATCTTACAACTTATTCGACCCAATATACGAAAGACATTTGCACTGAGCAATAATTATATTCCACAACTTCCGCAACATCACTCATCTACTCTTCCCGCAGCAAACCAGGCCGGTTTGTGGTGATGCCCGCTACGCCCATACACGCCAGTCGATGCGCCTCCGCCGGATCGTTCACCGCCCAGCACCAGAGCGTGAGTCCTGCGCGTTCTGCCGCCGATACGAGACCGGGTGTAATCACTTTGTAATCCACATCGATACCATGGAAACCGTGAGCGGAAACCATTGCCAGGATCCCCTCGGGTCCACCCGCGGACAGCAGCAACTCGGCATCCACGAGTTGGAGGACAGGCCGGTCCGGCAGCAGATCGTGAATCGCATCAAGTGTCGATGTGTCGAAGCATATGAACGTCACTGCATCACGGGCCGGGTGTGCGCCCACGATGTTTGCGACCGGCTGGGCTTCCTCTGGTCCGCCCTTGATTTCAACCACCAGGCGCTTCCCGGAGGGGACAGAGTCAAGTATTTCCGAGAGGAAGGGGATGCGCTCGCCCGTGAACCGAGCGTCCTTAAACCGACCGGCGTCAAGCTCACGAAGTACTGCGGCATCGGTATCGCGCACAGAATGGAAAACACCGGTGGTCCGCAGTGTGTCATCGTCATGGATCACCACAACTCGCCCGTCACGGGTTGTCACGACATCAATCTCCACGGCTTCGACGCAGATATCCCAGGCAAGCCGCACTGCCGCGAGGGTGTTCTCGGGTGCATCGGCTGAAGCGCCACGGTGGGCAATTATGAGCGGTGATGATGTGTGGTCGGAATCACGTGTCATGAGTATCCACCAAGGATGCCGTCAGCCGCGACTGCATTACGGAATGCCGCCAGCGCATTGCCGCGATGGCTGATCGTATTCTTGGCGTCACGGGGGATTTCGGCGAATGTGGCATCGAGCGGCGGATAGTAAAACAGAGGGTCGTAGCCGAAACCCTGTGCTCCGGCGGATTCGAGGGTGATGATGCCTTCCACTGTGCCTTCGGTGATCCACTCGAAACCGTCAGGGCGGACGAGGGCCATTGCGCAGACAAAGCGTGCCGTTCTGCGGTTGTCGGGGATGTTGAGCATCAGTCGGAGGAGCTTCTCGTTCCGTTCAGGTGTCGTGGGCGCGAACCGTGCGGACCGTACGCCGGGGGCACCATCCAGGGCATCCACCACAAGCCCGCTGTCGTCGGCGAGCGTTGGCAATCCGGTGATGCCGCACACGGTGCGTGCCTTGATGAGGGCGTTGGCAATGAATGTGTCGCCGTCCTCAACGATCTCAGGAATGCCGGTGATGTCGGCGAGGGAGACGATCTCGATACCGGGTGTGTCGGCGAGTGCGGCGCTGACCTCGCCAAGCTTCCCCTTGTTGGTGGAGGCTATCACGATCTTCATGCGTTCGCCAGAATCCGGTGCTGGGCTGCGATGATATCGCGGATGGTCTTCTCGGCTTCGTCCAGCATGGTGTCGAGGGTTTCACGGCCAAAGGGTGATGCCTCGGCGGTGCCCTGGACCTCAATAAGCCCGCCCGACTCGCTCATGACAATGTTCATGTCCACATCGGCGGCGGAATCTTCTTCGTAACAGAGGTCGGTCAGCACCACGCCGTCGTGAAGTCCCACACTCACCGCCGCGACGAGTTCGGTCATTGGATGTTCCAGGATTGCCCCGCTGTTTACGAGGGCACCGAGCGCATCATGCAGAGCCACCGCGGCACCGATGATGGAAGCTGTCCGGGTACCGCCGTCGGCCATGATGACATCGCAATCTATCTGTATGGTGCGTTCGCCGATGGCATCGAGCCGTGTGACCGCTCGGAGCGCGCGTCCGATGAGCCGCTGAATCTCCATGGTACGGCCGCTTACCTGCCCGGCGGTCTGGGGACGTCGCATGCGGGTGTTGGTCGAACGCGGCAGCATACCATACTCGGCGGTAACCCAACCGGAACCGGAATCCCTGAGCCAGGGTGGAACACCGTCGGAAACGCTTGCGGTGGTGATGATACGAGTGTTGCCGAGTTCAACCAGGCATGAGCCTTCTGCATTGGACAGCCAGTCGCGGGTGAGTGAGAGTTGGCGAAGATCGCCGGATTGTCTGCCGTCGGATCGGGTCATTGGTGCTCCGGTATTGTAAGGCGTCAGGTCGTGGACGCGTGGGTTCGGGGTGCTGTTTAATCAATGATATTGGAAAATTTTTCCCGATAGTCGGGCAATTCAATGTGGATGATGCGGCACATTTCCAAAATTCGGGAATAGATGCGGCCCATGGCCAGATCCTTGTATTTGGAGATGTTCTGGTTGGAGGTTATGATGGTGGAACGCTCCTCCTCGTACCGGGAATCAACGAGATTGTAGAGCATTTCGAGTTCCCACTCGGTATTGCGCTGCGTGCCGAAATCGTCGATGACGAGGAACGGAACATGTGTCAACTCGTCCATGATGCGGCCAGCGGTGCCGTAGCTTTCGGAATCGTCGAACGAGCTTTTCAGCCTCTGGAAGAATTGCCGTGACAGATCAACGAACCGCCCCTGCAACGCGTACTTGAGCATCAGCTCCTGGAGGAAGATCGCGGCCAGCAGTGTCTTGCCGCCACCCGCATTGCCCCAAAGGTAGAATCCTTGGAGCCTTTCTTCCGCGTAGGTTTCACTGATGGTGTTGATGAAGCCGATGATCTTGTTTGCATTGATGAGAGCCGGGCGATCTTCTTTGAGATGGCTTGTGTCGAAATCATCTTTGAACTTCCACATGTATTTCCGTGGTATGCCCGCATCCCTGAAGGCCAGCCGGGTCAGTTCAAGATTCTTTCGCGGCACGGCGCATGGGCACCAGGACTGAGTGCCACCGGTGTCGAACGTCTCATACGGCGGGTGTCCTCCGCAGCCGCACGCCTTCTGTATACAATCGCAGAGCCGAAGCTCTCCGTGCGGGGTCGAGCGGTCGAAGATCACTCCAATGCCGCCACAGTTTCTGCATCGTGCCATGGATCATTCGCTCCTGAAAATGCCGTTTTCGTGCCGCCGCTTGAAAGTGATGACGGCGTCGTAGATGGCCTGTGCGAGACGTTTCTGATGGCTCACGCGTTTGAGCATCTTTTCCTCGTCCGCATTCGATATATATCCCGTTTCGAACAGCACGCTCGGCATAACACCCTGTGTGCCGAGCATGACGTAGAATGGGCCCTGACGCACCCCGCGATTGTCCTGACGGGTGACGTTCGATACCGTGTCGAGCAGGATTTCGCACATGTCCTGGCTCTCACCGATGAACACATCGGTATGGATCATCATCTGGATGTCGATGAGGTCCTGGAGTTCATCCGGTAACGGCCCATCCATGCCGATTGAGGCGAGCGATTCGTCCTCCTCGAAGCGGAGCGACGCGTTCTCGCGACGTGCTACCTCAAGTGCGGCTTCCGTTTTCGCTTCGGAAAGGAAGTACGCCGACATACCACGAGCCTTGCGGTTCTTGTGGCCATCGACATGGATGCTGATGAACAGCTTGCCATGTTCGCGTGCGGCGATGGCTGCCCGTTCCTTGAGCGGAATGAACACATCGCTGTCACGGGTAAGCACGGCCCTGATCTCACCGCGTTCCTCAATAATGTCCCGTAGAGCGAGGGCAACGGCAAGGACAATGTCCTTTTCCAGTGTGCCACCCCGACCCACTGCGCCGGGATCCTTGCCGCCGTGGCCGGGATCGATCACCACGGTATCGATGCGCCACTGTTCAGCGGTCGGCGCGGGTGATCCGTTCTCAGTAATAGTCGGGAGCGGGACGGCCAACGGATCGGGCTCTGCCACCGGAGCAGGATCGGGAGCCGCATGAAGCGTGATGCGAAGTTCCGGACCGTCGAGCACTATGACATGGCCGACATCAAGTACACGGTCGGAGAGCAGGAACGCGAGCTGTGCGCCACCCTCATGCTGGAAGGCCCTGACCTCACGAATGAGCCCGCCTGCGCTATCGACCGAGAGCGAATCGGGATGGAAGCTTCCTTCGGCGATATCAACGGTCAGCCAGCCGGTACTGTCAACCTCTGCGGTATAGTCGAGCAGTTCGGCAAGGCGGATGTCGATGAGGGTGCCATTGGCCTTGTGCTCGGTGTGGACTCCCGCGATGGTTGTGGTCAGGCCGGTGACCAGTATCGCCCGCCGTTCCCGGTCCCATGCAAGATCGCCGGGAACGAGTGAGGACATGAGGGGAAGGACCGTCAACGCCGGTGCCCAGACCGAACCACGGATCAGGCGTGCCGGATGTACGAGGTTCACCCTTACGCCGGACCGGTCCGCAATCGGTGAGCCGTGGGACAGGGCGAGGGTGCGCTCGCCGCGACTGAGGATCATGGTGTTTGTGATGGTATCCCCGGCAAGACGGAGCCGGAAGCGCTCGGCCAGGTCCACGAGGGATACGTAGGAGATGTCATCGACAGTGATGACGGAGGCCTGCTCATACCGCACCGGTCCGGTGGTCGGCTCTGACGGTGCCGCGGATACTCCGACACAGAGAACAGCCGCCGCAATGGCCGACATGGTGGCCGATACTATCCGGATTATCGTCCGCCTCATTCCCTTACCCGCTGTTTTATCGCGCGGTCCATCTCCCGTCGCGCATCACGTTCGCTACTGTCCTGGCGCTTGTCGTGGAGTTGTTTGCCCTTTGCCAGTCCGATCTCAACCTTGACCCTGCCGCCCTTGAGGTAGAGTGAGAGCGGGACAAGGGTCAGCCCCTGTTCCTCAATGCTCTTTCTGATCCGCTCAATCTCTTTGGCGTGCATGAGAAGCTTGCGGCTACGGTCGGGATCGTGGTTGAAATGCGTACCCCGCTCGTAGGGACTGATGTGCATGCCAATGAGCCACAACTCGCCGTTATTCACCCTGGCGTAGGCATCGGTGAAATTGACATTCCGATCACGGATGGATTTCACTTCGGTGCCCACGAGCACAATGCCCGCTTCCCACGTGTCCAGTATATGATAGTTGTGTCGTGCTTTTCTATTACGTACGAGCGATGATGACTGTTCCATTGCGGTCCACCTGTCCTGGTTTCTGATAATACTGAAAAATAGGTATATCAGTGTGTTATTACAAGATGAATCGTCGGGCGACCGGATGATCGGCATGATGAAGGGACCGGTATGTCGGGAGTGATAGTGAATTACGAGTTGCGTATCCGTGGAGGACAGCGCGCTCGAATTCAGTATGCATTGGGCGGCTTTCGTAACGGTTTCGCGCATTCCCGTAATCCGTATTGTTGTGGCTCACTTCAACCGTGATCGGAAAACGCTGTGAAGCAGTGTGGTTGCGGGAGATTATCCTTGAAATAAGCTTCATGCGGTCGTATATTTACAGTCTTGCGAATCCAGTATTATCAGGCGGGCTTATTCAGCGACGGCGGCGTGTTCTGCATGGGCCGTCTTCCCACTGTATTTACCCAAGAGGGGGTTTAAATGAAGCTGATCGTTCCGGTAAAGCAGGTCCCGGAAACGGGTAATGTGAAGATGGACCCGGAAACGGGGACGATGATCAGAGATGGTGTTGAGAGCATCGTAAATCCTCTCGATCTGTACGCGATAGAGTGCGCGCTCCAGCTTAAGGAAGAGCACGGCGGAGAAGCCACGGTTCTCTCCATGGGTCCCCCCAAAGCGGAAAAAGCAATCCGTGAGGCTCTTTCCATGGGCTGCGACGAGGGTGTCCTGCTTTCCGACAGGGCCTTCGCCGGTGCCGATACATGGTCTACTGCATATGTGCTCGCCGAGGCAGTCAAGACGCTTGGCGACTACGATCTTATTGTCGCTGGTATCCGCGCCACTGATGGCGATACAGGCCAGGTGGGCCCGGAAATGGCGGCTATGCTCAATCTGCCCATCGCCACGTTCGTGTCGAAGGTTGTCGAGGTTACCGACACCTCCATTACCGTGGAACGGCTCATCGAGGGTGGGTACGAGACGGCCAGACTTCCGCTGCCATGCCTGATCACGGTGGTCAACGAGATCAGTTCACCGCGTCTGCCAACACTTCGCGGCAAGCAGATAGCACGGAAAAAAGATATTCCGCTGAAGGGCAAGGCGGACTTGGAAGTCAAGGATGAGTACCTTGGACTCAAGGGCTCACCCACGCGGGTAGTAAAGATCATGTCGCCCAAGATGTCCCGTGAGGGCACGCTCATCGACACCCGTCAGATCAGTGTCGAGGATGCGGTATCCCAACTTGTCGACTTCCTCGCGGAACACGACATCGTCTGAGACGGCACTGTAACAGGAGGATAGATCGTGGCAGGAGAAGTGTGGACATTAGCCGAACAGCGGGACGGGAAAGTTGAATCCCTCTCCTTTGAGCTCCTCGGGCGGGGACGTGCTCTGGCTGACAAACTCGGAACAAAACAGGCGTCGGTACTCATCGGCGACAAAATCGACCGCGACGGCATTGCCGAACTCTTTGAGCGCGGTACGGATGTCGTCTATCTCGTCGAGCACAAGGATCTCGCCACTTACACCAACGACCGTTACAACAAGGTGCTCGTGAACCTGATCAAGACCCATGAGCCGCAGATCATGCTGGCCGGGGCCTCGACCATGGGCCGAACACTCATGCCGTACATTGCGGCCACTATCAATACCGGCCTCACCGCAGACTGCACGGGGCTGGATATCGAGGATGAAACGGGCAATCTGCTTCAGACACGCCCGGCCATCGGCGGCAATATCATGGCCACCATCAAGACCCCGAACCACCGGCCACAGATGGCCACGGTGCGGCCCAAGTCAACACCGGTACCCCCGCGTGAAGCGGGACGTACGGGTGAGATCATTGAGATAACTCCGACCCCGGACATGCTCCAGGGCCGTGAGGAAGTCCTCAGCTATCGTGACATGGGAAGTGGTGATGTCAACATCGATGAGGCGGACCGGATCGTTTGTGGTGGCCGCGGCATGAAGAAGGCCGATAACTTCAAGATGCTCTATGACCTTGCGCACATGCTCGATGCAGCCGTGGGTGCGACCCGTGACGCAGTTGAACGCGGCTGGGCGGAATACCCGCAGCAGATCGGGCTCAGCGGCAAGACCGTAGTGCCCAAATTCTACATCGGGTTCGGCGCATCCGGCGCGATTCAGCACCTTGCCGGTATGAAGACAGCCGAGACAATCGTCGCGGTCAACACCGACCCCGAGGCCCAGATTTTCGGCGTGGCCGATTTCGGTATCGTGGGCGACCTCTTCGAGATCGTACCTGAACTGATGAAGCAACTGGAAACCCGGAAGAAGGAAAAGGCGCAATGAGCTCCACTGATTACGGCACTATAGACAAGGAGATCATCCGGAAGCTCCAGGAGATCGTCGGCGACCAGTATGTTGTCACCGATGAGGAGAAGATGGAGCAGTACTCACACGACGAGATCGCCGAGGAGGCATACGCCCATATGCCCGATGTCGTGGTCAAGCCACGCACAACGGAGGAGATCGCGGCGATCGTGAAGCTCGCCAACGAGAAGCTGATCCCGGTGACCCCGCGCGGTGCCGGTAGCGGCCTTTCAGGCGGCGCGGTACCCATTTACGGCGGTATCGTGCTCAGTGTCGAGCGCATGAACGAAATACTCGAGATCGACACAGAGAACATGATGGTTGTTGTCGAACCCGGCGTTGTGACCAACGAGATCAACGAGAAGACCCAGGAGTTCGGGCTCTTCTTCGCCGGCTACCCCATGTCGCTTGAAACCTGCTACGTGGCGGGTAATATCGCCGAGAACGCTGGCGGCGGCAAGGCCATCAAATACGGTGTCACCGAGCGCTACGTTATGGGGCTTGAAGTGGTGACTCCCACCGGCGAGATAGTCAACTTCGGCGGCAAGCGGGTCAAGGACGTTTCCGGTTACAATCTCCGCATGCTCATGGTTGGCAGCGAGGGCACGCTTGGCATCATCACCAAGGCGATTATCAAGCTCCTGCCGCTTCCCAAGGCGAAAGTGGACCTACTGGCGCTGTTCCCGGATGTCCAGACCGCCATCTCGAATGTCCCGCGCATCATGACTCAGGGCGGTATCATCCCCACTGCCATCGAGTTCATGGACCAGCTCTCGGTCCACACCTCCTGCGAATACCTCAACGAGCACATCCCCTACCAGCAGGCCGGGGCCATGCTCCTGATCGAGGTTGACGGTACCTCTGACGATGTCGTCGAGAAGGAATACGATATCATCGGCGATCTCTGTATGGAGAACGGCGCGCAGGAAGTGTATGTCGCGGACAACTACACCACGCAGGAGCGGCTCTGGAACGTGCGGCGGAACATCGCCGAAGCGTTCAAGGTCGTCAGCCCGCACCAGTCGCTGGAGGACATTGTCGTCCCCACGGCGCAGATTCCGGACCTGATGCCCGAGATAGCGCGTATCTCCGAGAAGTACGGCGTTCTGATCCCCTGTTACGGGCATGCCGGTGATGGCAACCTGCACGCCACGGCGATCAAGAGCCCGGACGACACCATGGATGAGTGGCACGAGAAACTCGAGGGTATCCTTGAGGAACTCTATGTCGCCACAGTGAAGCTCGGTGGCACGATCTCCGGTGAGCACGGCATCGGTTCGAAGCGTAAGAACCACATGAAGATTGCCTGCTCCGAAGAGGAACTCGAGTTCATGCGCAAGATCAAACGCGCGGTGGACCCGAACAACATTATGAACCCCGGCAAGATCGTGGATGTGTGATCGGATCGGACTGAGTTACAGGATGGATGAAGGAAAGCCCCTCGTCGGAAACGGCGGGGGGCTTTTCTGTATGGATATAATATTGGTTTATTATTGTAATAATTCTTTATTTCTAACAAATGTATCTAGTCTTGATAACTCACTTTCAATCCCACTCATGTTAACATGTGCTTCATCTAAATGTCTTTTCACATCATCAGTGTCAATAGTTGTAATTTGACCGCTCAGTAAATTGTCTCTTATCCGATCAAACCAATCGTTATGGTTTGTCATATCGTTATGGGTACGAGCTTTTTTTAATAACTGATTGAATAAATCCATAGTGATATATCTATCAAGAATGGATAAATTTTCGTTTATCTTTTCACTTGTTGCCCCAAGACTCTGTAAGAACAATTCTATCTTCTGTCTTTGCTCCCATCTTTTGTATATATGACCATCAGAGCCCCATCTATTAGAAGTTGCCACATTATATGCATGAAATTCAGCAATGCTTTCGCCTAAAGTTCTTGATTCTTCAACGGTTGACTTAATATCTATTAATATCATTCGCAAATTTTTCATATCAAATTCTTTTAACCGATCGCCAAAATAAAATGCCAATAAGGATACAATTAATACTGAAACAAATAATACAAATGATACGCCTGATAATTTGTCAAAATATAAAAAACTACATCCCAATATTGCTAATACTGAGAAAACACACAAAGCAATAATCTTATGCATATGCTGTCTCCTTTGGTTTTCTTACCTCACCCCTGACCCCTCTCCATCGCCCTTCGGTTATGGAGAGGGGAACCTATTACGATCAGTGTGCCGGTTTTGCCATTATCAGTGCCATGAAGCATGCGCTGAATCGAGTTGAAATACACAGCCAGCGGCGGGCCTCCCCCTCTCCGCGTTCCTGAGCGGGGAGAGGGGGACGGGGGGTGAGGTCACACGGGTCAAACTCCCCACATTGTCTCTCCTAATCATTGCTGTTGCCCGCCAGTGTCATGATCCGCTCAAGCACCGACAGCATGTCTTCGAGAATCTCTTCATTCGTGAAGCGCACGACTCTGATGCCGAGGGTCACGATTGCTGCGGTCCGAGCATCATCATACTCGTGCTGATCGGCATGCACGGAACCGTCGATCTCGATGGCGAGATTCATTGTATCGCAATAGAAATCGGCGATGAATGTCCATTCCATATCTCCGTCCGTCACAGAGATCGGATACTGCCTTCGCCATTTCAATCCGGCAGCCCTGCTGTTCCGCAATTCTTTCCAGAGCGCACGTTCCGCGCGGGTGCTGCGAAACCTGAGATGCCGCACGGTCTCTTTTGTTGTCATCCTGCACATGTGAGTAATTTGACTTGTATAGAGAAAAATGTCAAGTGAAAACAGAATATTCCGCGACGGGTCTCCCCCTCTCCGCGTCTTTCAGCGGGGAGAGGGGGGCGGGGGGTGAGGTAAGATGGTTTGACTCTAACCATCATCTTACAGACCAAAATCTATAAAGTTAACAAAAGAGTGAAAAGCCGCTTGACAAAACCGGGAATCGGTAGTATTATTAGTAATAGTTATCATTATCAATAGGGAGACGGTGTTGAGAAACGAACCTGTACAGCGCATGACTCCGCAACGGCGCGTTATCCTTGATGTCTTGCGGTCCATGCCCATACATCCGACCGCTGACGAGATATACGACACGGTGCGTAAGGTCATGCCGCGCATCAGTCTGGCCACGGTGTACCGTAATCTTGACTTGCTCACAGAGGCTGGCAGTATCCTCACGCTTGAAGTCGGCAGCCAGAAGCGGTACGACGGGACCATCGGCGATCATTCCCACATCATATGCCGTGGTTGCGGGCTGACTGAGGATGTGCCTGACAAAGCTGTGAAACAGATCGGCGGTTGTCTCGGGACTGTAGCGTCCTCGGTGGAAGGATTCGAGGATGTGGCGCCACGGCTGTATTTTATCGGGACCTGTAGGGAGTGTGCAAGCTAACTACCATTCATAAAAAAGGAGACAGTACATGAGCCAGTTGATAGGCAGCAAGACCGAAACGAACATTCTGACAGCATTTGCAGGAGAATCCCAGGCGCGTAACAGGTATGGATTCTTCGCGAGCAAGGCGAAAAAGGAAGGGTACGTTCAGATCGCGGAGGTGTTCGCTGAAACCGCCGATCAGGAGAAAGAGCATGCCAAACGCTTGTTCAAGCTGCTTGAAGGCGGCGAGGTCACTGTTCAGGCTGCGTCCCCGGCGGGAATTATCGACACCACGCTTGAGAATCTGAAGGCGTCGGCAGCAGGAGAGCATTTCGAGCAGACGGAGATGTATCCCGAATTCGCGCAGATCGCCCGTGACGAGGGATTCAGCGAGATCGCTTCGGTGTTCGAGGCCATCGCGGTAGCAGAACAGCAGCATGAGAAGCGGTATCTCGGGCTTGCCGCAAATGTTGAGAACGGTACGGTGTTCAAGAAGGATGCCCCGGTTGTCTGGCAATGCCGGAACTGTGGCTACCTGCACGAGGGAGTCGAGGCACCGCGTGTCTGCCCGGCATGCGCTCATGGACAGGCTCATTTTGAGATGCTGGTCGAGAACTGGTAGCGGTGAGAGCAGCGTAGTCATCACCGTACGGTAACAATCATGAGGTAACAGGTGGTTTCCTTCTCATAACCGTAACTGAAGGAGCAGGATCATGGCGCAAAAGTTGGGTATTTTCAAGTGTGAGAAATGCGGCAATATCGTCGAGGTGATCACCGGAGGTTTTGGTTTTCTCGTCTGCTGCGGTGAATCGATGGAGCCGATACTGGAAAACACAGTCGATGCCGCGAAGGAGAAGCATGTTCCGGTGATCGAAAAGACCGGCTCCGGGTGGAAGGTCACCGTGGGGAGCGTGCTCCATCCCATGGAGGCACCGCATTACATCATGTGGATCGAACTCATTGCCGATGGCGTTGCATATCGGAAGTTCCTTGAACCCGGCGACGCACCGGTGGCGGAGTTCTGCATCGATGCCGAGCAGGTCACAGCCCGCGAATACTGCAATCTGCACGGGCTCTGGAAGGCTGACGCCTGAGGTTGGGTTGTACCGAATGATATCATACTACCGGGGGTAATCATATGATCGGAAACGTTATGCAGGCTGCGTTGAATAAGCAGGTCAATGCTGAGTTCTACGCATCGTATCTCTATCTTTCCGCCGCGGCGTGGTTCGAGTCGAAGAGTCTTGGCGGATTCGCGGGCTGGATGAAAGCCCAGACAGGGGAGGAGCTTGGACATGCCATGCGCTTCTTCAATCACATCGTTGAGCGCGGCGGCACGGTTACTCTGACAGCACTCGACGGTCCTCCGGCTGAGTTCGAGTCCGCACTGGGCGCATTCGAGGCCGCGTACGGGCACGAGCAGAAGGTCACCGCGATGATCAACGATCTCGTCGATCTGGCCATCGCCGAAAGGGACCATGCCGCAAACGCCATGCTCCAGTGGTTCGTCACCGAGCAGGTGGAGGAGGAGGAGCAGACCAGTTCCGCTGTGGAGCGACTCAAACTCGCCGACAACAATCCCAATGCACTGCTCATGCTTGACACGGAGTTCGGCGCGCGGGTGTTCACCCTGCCGCTGACCGGTGGAGAATAACTGAACGAAGCATGTATTGAGAGGATACCGTCATGAAACGACGTGACGTCATCATCGGATCGGCTTTTGTCGCCGGTGCCGCCGCCCGATCAGCCCTTGCGGCTGAGGGTGGTTCGGATTCCCGGTTCGGGGACATCGTGATCCCACCGGAGCTGGAAGCCGGCAGAGAGAAGCACGTACCGATCATCACAGCACCGAAGACAGTGGCCGCGGGCAAACCGTTCGCCGTCACCGTGGAGGTGGGCGCGGTTGTACCGCATCCCAATACGATCACGCATCATATCAAGTGGATCCAACTGTTTGCAAAGGAGCCGGACAGCTCAAACGCTGTCGAACTCGGCACTTTCACTTTCGGCCCTACGTTTGTCAGGCCAAAGGTGACCGTCGAAATCATTCTCGAACGGAGCGCAACCCTGTATGCGGTCGAGCACTGCAACCTCCACGGGCTCTGGGACTATTCCGTGGATGTCGCCGTATCCTGAACTGACCGGCGGTCGTCGTCTCCCGGCGTCGACCGCCTCTGCCTGATCTTTGCAACAATCGCTTTCCACGGGAACGCCTGTGTAGTATGTTACCGTTGAGCGGCGCGGCTGGCGATACGGCCCGCGTCCGAAATCATCCGACGATACCTTGCAGGGGGCTTTCATGACCCGTGACTTGTTCAACGCGGTTAAGCTTACCGATGATATATACTGGGTTGGCGCAGTGGACTGGGGTATCCGCGATTTCCACGGATACACCACGAACCGCGGAACCACGTATAACGCGTACCTCATCATGGGTGATACGATCACCCTTGTCGACACTGTCAAGGCGCCGTTTTACGACGAGATGATGCGCCGCATCGCATCAGTGACCGATCCCAAAAATATCGACATCATCATTTCGAACCATTCCGAGATGGATCATACCGGCTCGTTGCCGCGGACCATCGATGAAATGAAGCCGCAGACGGTGTATGCATCGAAGATGGGTGTCAAGGCAATCAACGCGCATTTCCACCGCGATCTGGGATTAACTGTTGCCAGCGACGGTATGAGTATCGATCTCGGTGGTCGTACCGCGGTTTTCTACGAGACCCGCATGCTCCACTGGCCCGACAGCATGGTGACCTGGCTTCCGGATGACAAGGTGCTCTTCTCACAGGACGCCTTCGGAATGCACATGTCCGGCTCGTACCGGTTCAGCGACGAGATCGACCGAAACGTCCTTGAGTACTCGGCCCGGGAATATTTTGCCAATATACTGCTGCCGTACTGCGACCTCATACCCCGTGCAATCGACAAGCTCGTGGGCGCGGGTGTTGCACCGGAGATCATCGCACCCGATCATGGCCCCATTCACCGGACGCCGGAGAATATCGAGACCATTCTCGGTTGGTACGGTTGCTGGGCGGAGCAGCGCCCGACACGCCGCGCGGTGATCGTGTACGACACCATGTGGGGATCGACAGCAACCATGGCACGAGCTGTGGGCGAGGGATTCATGGAGCGCGGTGTCGAGGTGAAGATCATGCCCCTTGGCGGATCGCACAGAAGCGATGTCGCCGCCGCGATGCTGGACGCCGGGGCACTGGTGGTGGGCAGCCCAACGCTGAACCGGACGTTGTTCCCTTCGGTGGCGGACATCATGTACTACCTCAAGGGGCTCAAACCGAGGAACATTATCGGAGGTGTGTTCGGCTCCCACGGATGGAGTGGTGGTGCGGTTGGAGAGATTGAGCGGATATTCGACGACATGAAAATAGATCGGCCTGTGGAGAGTGTCTCGTCCCTGTACGTTCCGGACGATGAGGTTTTAAACACATGCCGTACAATGGGACAACAGCTTGCTGATGCCTTGACAAATACATTCAACTGCGCGTGACGGAAGGAGAGTATCATGAAAAAGTACGAATGTGACGTATGCGGATATATCTACGATCCCGCAAAGGGCGACTCTGAAAACGACGTTGCGGCCGGAACCGCCTTCGATGCTCTTCCCGGTGATTGGGTTTGCCCGGTGTGCGGCGCGGGGACCGATGAGTTCTCGCCCCTTGACTGATACCGGTCGGTCGGCTGTGGTGAACGGGGACGCGCCATGATTCACGGTGCGTCCCGCTTCATTTCACGTGCCGGTCACACGTTTTCACGCTTGAGTGATGATGATGCTTGAATCATGGTGTGGATGGATTGTATATTACACCTCTGAACGCTGCACTTGTAATCCTCTGTTCCAACGGTAAATTTCATGGCCCGCATCGCTGAACGACAGACGAAACACCTCAAACGCACGCTTGTGCTCTTTCTCGGATATGTCCTCATATTCGTGATACTCATCGGTGTTGCAACGTATCTCTCAGTGACCCGGCTTTCGGAGAAACTCCCGGATCTTGAGGACTTGGAGCGTGCGACATACAATCAGGCGTTGAGCAGCATCGTGTACTCAGCAGACGATGAAGAGCTGCGCACGTTCAAGGAAGAGGAGCGGTACTGGGTAACCTATGACCGCATCCCAAAGTGCATGATCGACGCTCTGCTTGCTGCGGAGGACTCCCGGTTCGACAGTCACTGGGGTGTCTCGATACCGGACATATTGCGCGCGATGGTGGCGAACCTGAAGACGATCCGGCCCGCCCTGAAGTCATCGTTCCCGTTCATTGTGGATTTTCATACGGTCCAGGGTGCATCCACTCTCACCCAGCAGCTTGCCCGCGACCTCTTCCTGACAAAAGATCAAACAATCGGCCGGAAACTTCTTGAGCAGCTCCTCGCGGTCAAGATCGAGCATACCTACTCAAAACCGGAAATCATCGAGTTTTTCCTGAACCGCATGTTCATGGGCAACAATTCCCACGGCATCCAGGCGGCGGCGCGCGGGTATTTCGACAAGGATGCCAGCGAATTGAACATTTCCGAGTCGGCTCTTCTCGCCGGGATTCTGCAGGCACCGACCACATACAATCCACGCTCCACGCGAAAGCCGCGGGCCGAGCAGCTCGCAGTCGCCAAACATCGCCGTGATATCGTAATCCGCATGATGTACAACAACGGCAGCATACCCCTCTGGCAGGCCAACGAGGAGATTTCGCGTCCCATCGAGCTTCAGGACGGTCGCACCGAGGGCTACGGTCGTGCCCCGTATTTCGTGGATTATGTCGCCAACATTATCCAGGCGCAGTACGGCGAGGAATTCCTCAAGACCTCCGGCGCAAGAATCCACACCACGCTGGATTACAGGGTGCAGCAGATCGCCGAACGGGCGCTCCGTGAACGTCTTGATCTTATCCAGACAGCCATGGCCCCCCAGTTGAACTACGAGCGGCCCGAGTGGCTCATCGGGGAGGAGGCGGAAGCGGACTCCATCTCGAAGACAGTGGCGCAGGGCGCGCTCATCGCCATGGATATCAAAACGGGCAGGATCATCGCGATGATCGGCGGAAAAGAATACTCGAAAACAAATATGTTTAACCGGGCGGTCGATGCCAGACGCCAGGCGGGATCTTCGTTCAAGCCGTTCCTCTACACCGCCGCGCTGGACAACGGATGGCGTGCCTGCGACACCATTTACGACGGGTACGTGAGCTACGACCTTCCCAACGGCGACATCTGGGAACCGCGGAACTACGGCGAGACATTCCTGGGTGTGCTCTCGATACGTGACGGTTTCAAGAAAAGCCAGAACGTCATCGCGGTCAAGCTCATGAACGACCGCGAGAACCGTGGTATCGGCGCTGAAAATGTCCGCAAGTATGCAAAAATGCTGGGTATTACCACGCGAGTCCCGCCCTTCATGAGCATTGCGGTTGGAACGCCGGAGGTCCGCCTGATCGAGATGACGGCTGCCTATGCAACGTATCCCAACCTTGGAATCCACACAGAGCCGATCGGCGTGTATGAAGTCTATGACAAGAACGGACGCCTGATTAAACGCACATCTGAGGGAGAAAAGAAGTATGCCCTCAAGCCGGAACTCGCGTCACTCATGCTCACCATGTTCAGGAGCGTGGCGCTGGAGGGTACCGCCTCAGGTTACACGGCGTCGAGGATCATGGCTGGACGCCCCTTCGGCGGCAAGACCGGTACGGCCCAGGAATTCAAGGATACGTGGTTTATCGGTTTCACCCCCTACATCGTCTGCGGCGTGTGGGTCGGATTCGACTCCGAAGAGACGACGCTTGAACCGCCCTTTAACACCGGGTCCACAGCGGCGTTGCCAATCTGGGCGAAATTTGTCTCGGAGACTTCGGAACTGCTGGGCTATCCCAAGGATGAATTCGAGCTTGCGCGCACGGGGCTCACAATGGACAGGATTTGCAAGGTCTCGTACAAGCGTGCGACATCGTTCTGCCCTGCAGACAGTACCTACAGCGAATACTTCCTGGAGGGCACCGAGCTGACTGAGACCTGCGACGAGCACGGTCCCAACCGGCAGCGGCCCGGCACGCGATCTTTTATTCGGAACAACAACCGCGGCAGATGATGCCCATATAGTGCGGAATCCATAGAGGACACGAAAATACCATGACAAACCGATATCGCCTGGCATCGTTTGCGGCCGCCCTGATCGCACCGTGGATCATCACCATTATTACCACCGGGTGTTCCGACCGGACACAGTCATCCTATGACGAGCTCTCCGCCTCTGGCGAGATGGAGCAGACGGTCCGGAAACGGTACCGGTCATTTTTCAACTGTATCGATGAACTGGGATCATCGGTGGAAGCGCCGCCGGATAGCGGTCTCATTTCCCGCGCTGCAAAGGAAACCGATGAGGTGCTTGAGGATATCGCGCAATTCCCCGGCACTATCGATTCGCGGATCGCTCTCGATGCCCTTTCGTATGCGGCCGCGGAGCTTTCGGAATCCGATGGTTTTTCCCACGAGGCAGTACGTAGCTTCCGACGGGTCGGTCTCATTGAGCCGATTGTGCTCTCGGGCAGGAACTATGTTCGGGAGGAAGCATCCAACATTTCAACGCATCTCCAGCTCGTACTGGCGCTCCAGCGGGCTATCGGCGAGAACGGTACCGACGAGCTTGTGGTGGAGGCGCTCGACCTGGTGGGTCCGGCTCCCTCGGACACGGTGCTTGTGGTGTGCCGCGATGATTCCCTTGTGTTCCGAAAGGCCTTCGACCTCGTTGTATACTCCCAGAGCCGCCAGGAGTACGGGCCTCCGATATGGATGGTGTCCGGTGACTGGCTTCTGGTGTTTGAAATCGAGAATATGCCGTTCCGGTTTTACGGGCTCAAGACAATGATGGTCAACGAGTTCATCTATCTCACGTTCAAGGAGTTCTCGCTGGGAGAGATATACGCAGGCGTGTTTGATGATCCCGTTCCGGGGGCTTCCGACTCAGAGAAGATGGACGCCTGGCTTTCGCGTGCCAGCGAAATTGTACAGACACTCAAGATCGACGAGTCGTTTGCCGGACTGCTCAAGAAAACCACGTTGCCCATGCACGACGTTCACTTCTTCTACAACGACTACCTTGTGGCCTCCTACGCCGATTCGGCCACCAAGGAATACGAGGTGGTGTTCAAGACCGAACGGATGGAACTCGGTACATTCGAGTTCGCTGGCGCCGACAGTCTCAAAACGCTCTTCACCGATGCAGAGATACGCAATACACCCACAATTTTCCACCAGCTTCCCGCAGGACGCCACATCGGTGCCACCATGATCGGCGGGTCATGGACTCCTGCCGTGGATGCCAACGGTACCGCCTACCTCATACCCATGGGTCCCCACGATTCGACCAAAATGGAGAAACTCATGAGTTCCCGTATGCCGGAGATATCGATTACTACCGAATAGTGGATTGTTTGTATCGGGTCGGAGCTTCTGCGCAGGTCATCGGCGAATGGGGGTTGACCATGTCCGCGAAACTGTCATACGCACGCCGAATGTCACGGCTGCGTCGTGGATCATCCGGGCATTTCCGGTGGTTCACCGCCCTCATTTAAGGCGGCTTCCTCCTCAAGCATGCGTTCAACGCTCAGCAGGTTCAGCATCAGGCAGCGTGGCTGATGGAACAGGTCGCGGGGACGTGCCGAGTCACCCGACCGGATGATGGGCGCGCCGAAACGGTTGATCTCGTTCCGCCAGATGCCGGATTCCGTATCGAAGTGCTGGATTGTGTACTCGTATGCCCGGCCATACCACTCGATTGCCCAGGGCTCCCATGTATATTCCACGATCCGCTGGAGCGCGCCGAGGAGTGTGGCATGCCGTCGCATGTGCTTGATGCCGAAGAGAGCGTCCCTGGTACGGTCCGGACCATCGAACACGGAGAACATACCGCCGCCGAAGCCCTCGAACACGGGATCCCATGCCATTTCGAGATACCGTCGGGTAAGTGTCGCCGCATCGGAGGAGAAGGTGGTATCCCCGGAGCGAAGCCCCTCTTCGAGCACCGCGGCAACCGTATCCATTGCGGTGCCAGCATGCATGCTGTCCGCATAACCGCCGATACGTTCGTACTGGTAGGTGAGGAGCGGATTCATCACGCCGGTCGCGGGATTGAAGAAGCGGATCATGGCATGATCGAGATGCTCAACGAGAAGGTTCTCCAGCTTCCGGTTGCGGTTGAATGACAGGTAGCGCGAGAGTACACGTATCAGCGCCGAAGTGACCTCAAGAGAGCGGAGGCCCAGCCGGGGGATGTCCGGAGGGAGGGCATCGGCAATGTGCCCCGGATCGAACCCGGCGTCATCGTAGGTACGGGTGACCGCCCATATCGTGTCGATGACAAGCCGCATATCGGTATCATCATCGGTTGCCTGGATATACTCAATGAGCCCTTCCGCGATGTGGAGCCATGCAAGAACATCCACGGCACTGGTTCCCGCCTGCTCGATAACAGTACCGTCGGCAGCGACACTGCGGTGCCAGATTCCCCGCCCTGCATGAAGTCGTTCGACCATGAACGCACGTGCCGCACCCGCTGTCGCGAGGTACTCCTCGTTGTTCCCGAACTGGTGGTACAAAGCGGAATAAACCCAGAGCCCACCGCCCTGTACCGCGTTGTTCTTCTCCTCCACAACCGGGATGCCATTATCGTTCAGTATATTGAAAAAACCGCCGTGGGCGCGGTCGATACCGCCGTTGTCCCAGAATGGCAGATACCGGTCGAACAGCCGTGCGCGCAAGTCCTCCCGGAGCATGTCGAGGGTCAGGTCGCCGATGAATAAGGGGGCCTCGTTGTCGTTGCGCAGGCGGTCCCGGATGTCGCTGCAGGAAAGCCCGAGCAATCCGCATGTACCCGCGACGAGCGAGGAACCGAAAAAGGCACGTCGTTTCATTGCCGTCTCCGTCTATCGAACG